>JGI24159J19872_10004613_pt1 | contig 17593 bp, 8 predicted proteins | sample Ectturendosymbi4_FD_19872 | JGI IMG/M metagenome (IMG submission 19872) | reverse complement strand
ATGATATTTGGCACATTGACTTTTCCTGGAACAAGGTGGTACGTGATGTCAGTTCGGGGGCCACAAACGGTACGCGATCAGAAAAAGTTTGAGAACCACTGATCTAGACATAGGGGCCCAAGCCATGTGTTATGAATAAACTGGGGGAATATTGACACCCGTAAATACCACAACATTACCAAGATAACCAAGGTCACTAAGATTTCAAAGATTACTACTTAAATTGCCAAGATTATTAAGACTGCCAAGATCACTAAGAATGCCAAGATCATTAGGATTGATAAGATTACTAAAATAGCCAATATTGCTAAGATTGCCAACATCAGAGATGAACATTCAATTGTACTAATTCTAAAATCAAACATTTTTGGTTGGATCCATTAAATCTTTTTTGTTAAATTTTCGATGTTAAATTTTTTTAAAGAATACAGAATGAGAACCGGATTTGACTAAATTCATGGAGATAAATTGTTGCGTTTTTGTTGGTAAAGAGCTGTGACTTATTAAAATTTTGGACTCAAATTGGACTTGCAATTTACATTTAAATTTTTTTGACTGTTGTTTAGACTTGCATTGGGATTCAAAAACTCTGGATTTGACATGGATCATCAAAACTACTGAGCTAGGCCAGTGATTAAATAACCCTTTCATGAATACCAGCAGAATAAGTGCGGATTTAATCTAAAAAACATTTTATTTTAGATCCAGTAGAGTTACTGTTGATGTTTAAACTAAGCAATCTTACTGATCTTGGCAGTCTTAGTGATCTTGCTAATCTTAGTCATCTTGGCCATCTTAGTGATCTTGGTGATCATAGAAGGCCTAATCTTAGTGATCTTAGCAATCTTAGTAATTTTGGCAGTCTTAGTAATTTTGCTAATCTTAGTGATCTTAGCAATTTTAGTGATCTTGGTGATCTTGGCGATCTTAGTGATCTCGGTGGTCTTAGTGATCTTGTGGTATTTACATTGCGTCCTGAAAATATTAGGTTATCCTAGTCTAACAACTTTACTTCTTGCTACTATCATTTAAAAAAATTGAAAAGTGTACATTATAGTAACCAACAGATATTCATTATGGTCAAAAATGTAAAATATTTGTGATAATGTTTTCAGAGTAAAGAAACAACCTTCCACAATAAATAGAGCTGGATATATTATGGTAAAAATGACTTTTCATTGGAATTTAATATTATTTTCTGCAAACATGTAATATAGTACTTAACAGTTTTTGATGCTTCATATTTTCTAGTTTTGCAACAGTTCCAACAATTTCATAAAAATGTTCCCACGATTATGAAACTCACTTGGTCAAGCTTTTTCAAACTTATGAATATGTACATTTTTCAATATTGTAATAACATTTTCTGCGATAACATTAGTCTTACTACAATAACAGTGTCACTATATCTGTTTTGGTGACTCTGGTTGGGTATTTATCCACTAACTAGATCTGCTGCTAACTGACATCTATTTTTTAAAAAGGGTACCTTTTCAAGGATGATACATACACATTATTAACTACAGCCAGTCAAAAGAGAAAAAATGAAAGGTAGCAACTTGAACTATACCAATATATTTTAATGACTTATATCACATCATGGTGTTAAAATAAAGTGTTTCAACTAAAATGTAAATGGTTTAACTATGTAACCTTGAACCATTGAGGCTTGTTTATTTGTTTTGATTTTCCTTGTAAGTTTGCCAAATAAATTGAACTATGGGTTAATCTCCTAATATTTGTTTTAATGGGTGCCTGACTTCAAGTTATTTTGCTGTAGAACCTTTTTGAAATACAAATTTTGATATATCAGCTTATTGGACTGTTTTTGCAATGTTGAGTCAATGTTAAGAAAAAATGTGCATTGAAAAGATCCTCTGGATGCAGTTTTATCAGCTTGTTTATACTGAAAAGTGTAGATAGCTGGATAAGTTTGCTTATTCAGAATAATAGCAATGTTATTTCTACATGTTTCAAAAGCCTTGGGATTTTCGATGTTGAACTGTGATGAGTGAACAGTAAAAGTATGTTAATTTTTGCACCTTCTGTATGTTAGGTAACAATTTGTAAATATTTCATACATTTTTAATATACTCAGAATGATGTTAGTTTCAAACTCAGCTTAGAAATGATGTTAGTTTTGTTGAAATATTTTTGTATTGTTTTGATTTTGTATGTGATGACACTTTCTTTTAGTAGTTATATAAATCCTTAAATCATTTTAATCCATCCGTAGGTCTAAGCTTACATTTGTTGTACCAATCTTTAAAATATGGCTTGTGCACATAATTTTATAAAGGCATGTTCGCTTCAAAAAAATCATACAATAGCATAAGGAACAGCCATGATTTTTCCAGTTGTATTTACTGAAATCAAGACAGACCAAGATTGAGTATCGTATCTGCCAGCATGTTATGGCTGCATAGTACATAAAATATTAATGAGCCCAAAAACCACTTTACTCCCTCTAATTAGATTGCAGAATGAGGCTATACAAATCCTTCAGTATCACAAAACTCAAACAATTATACTATATTCTAAGCACAAAATTTTGAATATGCCAGACTTCTTTAAATTGTCAGTTGGCAAAGTCATGTACTCTTTTGATAATGGTAAAATACCTAATCACTTTGATAACTACTCTGATATTGTATCAGTCCACAACTATCAAACAGGCCTTCTTTACAAAAATATCATTTACCCAGATTGAAAAAGTCTTTTGGGTCGGCTTTCTTTGAAGCATATTGGTCCTAAAATTTGGTCTGATATTCCTGAAAATTTAAAATCTTTTCCACCTTAATCATTTGGAAAATATTTACAAACGTCCTGCTATCTTGCAAAAATTCCTGTTGGTTTTTGTTTCATATTCTTGTTACTTTTCTGTAATATTGTTTTGATGCCCCTCTACAGTTGCTCATAACGTTACACCGCTGTACGTAGGCATGCTTTTCTCCCTCTGTTTTTTATTGTTGTTTTGGTCACATACTTTGTTTGATGTTGATTGAATGCATTTTGTTACTTTTTTTACTATATGCAAGGTTTTTTTAAGGTGTTTTAGGTAGAGGTCGACCGATATGGCGTTTTTGAGCTGATATTGATATCAATATATCAGTCATTCATGGACCGATAGCTGATACTAATATTTCCAAAATTTTAAATCTTGTTTTCTGCTTCATTATCATAAATATAATGTATTCTATGCCCTACCTTTTTTTCAAAAACTTCAAAAGTCACAATTTATGAGCTAAAGTTTTTCAAATTGCAGCAATTTCAATACATGGCTATGATTTTTAATTAATCTGATTAATGATGATGCATTTGTTTTAGCTTCGATGGCTGCTGTATGCTGCATGGTTCATCTTGTCTACTTGTGTATGAAAACACATTGCTAGCATTGCTGCAAGATAACCTTCTTGACTTGCTTTGTTGTGCTTTCTTGCACAAGTTGTCTAAATGCATGAGGAAAATAGGGTTTTGTCAACAACTACTAAGGCTAATAAAATCGGCCTTTTCGGCCGATACCGATATACGTGAAACCCAAATATCAGCCTGGTATATCGGCCAGGCTGATATATTGGTCTATCTCTAGTTTTAGGGACCCAATTCGGGTCCCTAGAATTGAAAATCTGGTCCCTAGTATCAGAGAAAATTATCATCAGGTCCCTAGAATCAGAAAAATCAGGTCCCTACTGGTACATTCCAGGTACCTAACATTTTCCTTAAAAAAACGTGCTATATCTGCAATGTCTTTAATTAAAAACTGGATTTTGCTAACAATAAGTCTGTGTGATAACTTGACCCATATAGTCTTTAGCCAACCCTTTGTCATTCAAACATGCTAGAACACAATCATCTATTTGCTAAATCTGGTGTTTCTGATGTTTTATATTTTCATCCATACGAAATTAATTTCTGCTTTTTGAAATTGTTGTTTTTCCTATACTACATTCATTTTATTCTGTGATTTGAGTCACAAAAATGCATAAATAAACCATAAACATGCAGTAAATATACAACACCTAAAATTTGCTTGCATAAGATCATGTCCTTTAATGGCATGTTTCTAGACAATGTATTCTTCTCAGTTTTGTATTACTTTATTCCATGTATGTAACTCAAAACTTGTTGGAATTGCAGAGCTTTGAACTCTTGATCAGTTGCTGCTATGCTTTTATGCACATGTATCTATAGCACGTTGTTGAGTAGAATGTCAACATTTCCCACTAGTGGGCTACAGTCCAAGTTCTTTCAGGAGAGTTTCAAAGTATTTCAAAATGTTACAATTTTCTAGTATTCAACGGAAACTTCGCTTGAAAATCAGCTGATTTTCTATTGATTAGATCTAACAATAAAGCTCAAGCTTCGCATTATGAGCAATAAATTGCATGTGTTATAAAAATAGTTTTTTTGTCATATCTCAATTTTATTTGTTATTGTTTTGTTGTAATATCACATAATGGGCCCCATGAAAAATTGTCAATAAAGGTAAGTTGCAAGATGAAAAAGGTTGGGAAGCACTGGCGTAGAATGTGCTTATTTTTGTGTGTATTGGGTTGATGATGTATCTTCTTTGCATGTGTTATTTTATGAGTAGACGATTAGTATCAACCTCATATTTCCAAACTTTCGAAACCACATCTTTTTCATCATTTCAGCTGCATCTAGATTAAAAAACTAAACAACTCTTTGTTACATATATGTAGCTTGAAAATGCTGTTTACAATTTTGAACTAAGTTGCATGCTTTACCATGCAGAGATAAAATTAAGATGAAACGAAGCCAACTGGGTAGATTTATTTTTAATTAGAAATAGTTATATATTGTAATGTACTTTGGACTAGAAGCAGCATTCTAAGATGTGTCTTTCAATAGGATTTAAAACCAATGGCACTTGCATATTTTTAGTCCCTAGTTTTAATTTTCTTGTTCATGGTCTATTGTGAAGTATCTGCTTTGAATATGACATCACTATATCGTGTTTATAATCTTGGTTTCCATTCAGTTATTGTACTTGTAATACTTGTTCAGTTCAGAGAAAGCTGTTGTGGTGGAGCATATGATGCTTATTAGCAGAGTTTCTGCCACATTTTTCTGCTTGAGTGACATGTTAGTGATAAGTATGCATATCTAGCTAGTCACCTGAATTCAAAGCCTGGTTCATATAAAATGTGTTACACTCTTAATATTATTTTCTATGATGATATGCCTCATCAATTTAGCAATTACAATATAGTAATTACACTCCTTTAAATGTTGCATGAATGAATGTTAGTGGTGTCACCTATTGCACTCAAGATTTATTAAACTTTGTTGGTGAGTTGGGGACAGCAATAGCTTAGTGGTAGAATCTCTGTATCTCAATTGAAAGGTTGGATATTCAACCCAAGGCCACTGAGTGTATCACCATAGCAGTTAGCACTCCTGGGGCAAGAGCAATAACCTCAACTGTCCCAGCAAGAAGCAAATTTCAGGTTTAGGCCTGCTGTCACATAATATCAAATCAGTATGAAGTTCTGCCAAAACATTTTGCTGTTATATCAGCTTTTTTTAAGGAAAATGTTAGGTACCTGGTAGGGACCCGATTTCTCTGATTCTAGGAACCTGATTTTCTCTCATTCTGGGACCCGATGATAATTTTCTCTAATTCTAGGGATCCAAATCGGGTCCCTAAAACACCTTAAAAAAAACTGGTTATATATAGCAGCAACATTAAAAAGGCTTGAAAACATGCAGCATCAAAGTCAGCTTTTGATACAGATTTGTGTTTAAAGAAATGGCCAAATTCATGTAAGATCTTATATTCAAACCAGTGTGGTAAAGTTCATTTTTTCCATGGTGAATGTGAACAGCATGGAACACAAGGTACACGACAGGGAAACATTCAGCTGACAATGCAATTTATTCAGCAATCAGCATTCTGAGTTCTACATAAGTAACCTGAGTAGGCTGTGAATGTAGAATGAATCATGATCTGTCTCAAATTCAACAGAAATGTTTATTTAACCTCTTTTATGCACAGCATGCAGCACTATAATCAAATGGCATATGCATTTACAAATCATAATGAATTTGTAAATCATGTCCTTCTCACATTTGAACTAAGTTTGTTACTTGATTCATAGGCTTGGTATTACAGGTCTATATATTCATCTAGTTAAAAGATGTGACTTGCAAACGTTTGTGAAAAACATCTTCAAAAGCTTTTGTTAGTGTAAGCTGAGGGTTGAAACCTTGGTTACACCATGTATTTTTTGTCGTGCACTAGGTATTGTTTTGTAATCAAGGAAAAAAGTTTTTACACAACGTTTTGTTTTTTATTTGTCAAAATATGAATAGGATATGGAAAGCTTGTTTTTAGTATACAATCTGTCTATTTTGTAAAATTTAACTTTGATAATGTTTGATTCTAAGAAGCACTCTGGATGCAGTGAAATAAACTACTTTCGAAGACATATACTTTATAAATATGAAGACATATACTTTATAAATTTTGTATACATACTTACAAATAAACATACTTACAAAGGCTGTGATGTTTTCTTCTGGAAATAATCATAAATGCGCAATTTTTTTAAAATGTCTTTAGAAATTCTTTTACAAAAAATCATAATTTATCGAGCTAGTTTTAAGAAAGGACCAGAAACAATGGGAAAGCATGATTTCAGAGACAGCAGTTTACTCAAGATTGTTACACCTTTAATGTTTGCATTACAGTTAGTATTTGCTATCACTTTTTCATGTGTTTTTCCAACCATGAATGTTTTGGGGGTTGTACCCCAATGGAGCAATCTGGCTTAACCTAAAATGCCATTAATATTTTGCAAAATGTACCTTGAAAGTTTTTATCACATTTGTGTTTTAAACTGTTTTTCTAGTTTTTGATTGCCTTTTCTAAAGATGTGTGCCACTGTGTATAATTTTTTCTTGTGTGGCTTATATATTCTATGCTAGCATAACAAACTGCTTTTGATAAACTTGTTCTAAAGCAATGTTTCTCAACCATTTTCCACTCACAAGACTTTTATTGAATTTGTTTTTTGAGGCCCACTGTAGAATATTATAGAAATATTTCAATAAAACATTAAAATATATTTGTGAGAAAAAAATAAAATATTGTTGCAGATGTTACAGAGAAACTAATAGCGTATTGTTCAAGCATCAAATTCCACTCAATAATATTCAATACAGGTTGATAAAAGCAATCGTTTATATGGTGCGCCAAGTTGGCCTGTTTTGTACCTACCTGAAATAGTTTCACTGCTCACTAGCTGAGAAGTGCTCTTCTGAAATATGGTGTTTTAGGTTCAATTGTTCTTGAAAAACATGGATTACTTACTAATAAATGAAATTGCATTCAGATAAATAGTTGATATTATCACCTAGCTTCCATATCCTTACAAGTCAATGGAGATGTATTTGAGGATATATGCAGTTACATGCAAATAAGTTTTCTTAAAACCAACATGCTTTCTAAAGCTGTTGCTCAATCACATGTTGACAGTATGTCATCCTAAAATGTTTCCAAACATGTTCCTATAATTTTCAGTACAGTCATTTTTTCTTGTATGAGAAAGTCCTTTAAATTTGAGTAACATTAGCATTTCTATTGTGTTGTGTAGCAGTAGTTTGTAAATATACATGTTCATCTTAAAAATTATGACAATTTTTGGGTGGAGTTAATACAGTACCCCCTTAACAATATAGTTATTTTGAAAAAAACAGTGACTTTTATTGTGTTGATGTTTTGCTTGTTTTCAATTTCTATGCACACTGTAATTTTTGGAGTTATTACCTGTTGTAAGTCTTTTGAAAAGTATTTCCATGTTTGATCAACAAATTTCTTCAATGTGTCAGAATGCTTTTGGTGGGTAAGTGACAATCTTGTCTCCATTTGAAACCCAATTTCTTATTTCATCACAAGTAAGAGATCATATTACAAACACAAACAAATCAAATTTCATACATTTTTGTGGATTGTAAGTGAAACTTCAGAAGCTCTTGTTAAATTCCTAGCTCCACACAAATATGAGATGAGAAAATTTCTAACTATTTTTTCAGATACAAGCTTTTTAAGGTTGACTGTTCGCTTTGTTGAAATTTATGCTTTATCATGATGCTTTCTGCGGCTGATGATGAAGAAGATAATGGCCCTTCAGTTGAGTCTATCAACCCAGAAGAACGAATACAAGCTCGTAGATTACGCATACAAAAGAGAATTGAGCTGCAGAAACGGTAATATTACTAGTCCAGTTTTGGTAGATTATAATAAAAAAACATAAAATGATGTTGGTTTACTAAGGTTGTATGATTAATTTTAGTTTGTTTGGTTAAAAATGAGAACAGCAGTTTTAAATCCTTACAGGTGATGTACTGTATCTCTTATCAGGTAGGTAGGTAGATTTATTCGTTCATTATTGTGACTCAAACCAGAAAGTAACAGATATGCAAGAGCAAAATAACAAAGAGCAGAAATGTTAGTTGAATGTTAATAAAATACGAAAATGAGTAAAACAATCGAGGACTTGGAAATCAACAAATTGGTGTGAATTACATATTTTTGGCACAAAATGGTTGGCAAAAGACCTAGTGGTTTACTATGCAGAGCAGATGTAGCAGCCTGGAGGTAGTGCCACATCTGAAATAAAGTGGTCACTGCTAAATGGTGCCCATGAGTGAGAAGTTACTGTGGTAGACACCACAAGTGGAAGCTCAAAATTCAGTTATCCCAATGTATGAATAGTGTGACCAAGCAATACTAGAGTGACCTCATGGGTAAACTCTATTATTTCTGGTTGATTTCCTGGTAGATTAATGCCTTGAATCAATATCTTCCCCTTATGCTTGCCTCAGTAGTTCAAGGCAATGCAGATAACTGTTACACAGCACTGTTGTTTCCTTAAATCAATATCAAATTGAAGACATTTCAAGTAAATAGGAAAAACGAAGTTGCTAAATGCAATAAGTTAGACATTAGACAAAAATTAGTAGCAAAGCACAACATCAAAGGCAAACAAAAGTCACAGGCTGTAAAGCATGGATATGTACAGATAGGATCAGAGTGAGTGAGCACTAGGGGGAGTTTGGACATCTATAATTTTTACTATATGGACAACAGATATACCGGTATTTGTATTTTAGCTAACCGCTTAACCGTATAATAAATGCTAATTGTTAGACAATTGAATCACAAGATTTGTATCATGAATTTATTGTAAAATCAAGACACAGTTTTATTTTAAGCATGCAAACATGCACTGTACAAGCGTATATGAAGAAAATTAATGCATTTTTAACATTTATTGCTTCTACGATGCAGACTTCACCTTATAATGCACAAGCACTCTTCTGTAAAAATAATAATTTGGGGGTTATGGTAGAACTTACATCACCCATATCTAGAGGCAAAGGACATCCAAACTTACTAAAAAAGCATATGACACAATAGTTAACATTACTTTTTTATCTGGTTAACCGACAGAATTATATCCAGATATCGGATAGCAAAACAACTCTTGGTTAACTGTCATCTGAATAATCCAGCCTTAGTGAGCACTATGAAGGGTTATACAGAAAGAAGAGGCACTGTATACGAACTTACAGCAAAGGTTATTGCAGACTTAAATTACACAGATAACTGAAATTAAGAGAAAAATTGCATATAGCCTATGATGCAACTCCACAAAATCATTTTTGGACGCAACGTTATGTCCAACTGCTCATTTGAACTAAGTATGTATGTGGTCTCATTAACATGTCTAGTTGGACTCAAATAAGTCTGGGGATCCAGTAAAAAATGTCTGCCTAACAAAGAATTTTGATTAGTGACAACATTGGCAATAATGTCATTAGAGTTGAAAAAGTATGTTCATCAAATCTTGCTTAGAAAGTATTGTTATGTGCTTACAGACAATATGGCCAGTGGGTAGTCAGTGGTGTTGCTTCCCTCCATTCCGGGCTCTCACAAATGCAACTCCAAAAATCCTAAGAACAGTGCCAAAAAATCCCTATTTTACATAAAAATTCCCTAAATCTGTGGTGGTGCATCATAAAATTGGAACACCACGATAAGTGTTAAAAAAAGAACCAAACATAGACCTACCATATGTCCTGGTTTGGCCGGTACTGTCCCGGTTAGCAAAATGTCCCAGAATTTCACTTCAGTGAAATTTTCAAAATGAACTCCAGCCTGATAATGTATTGCTATGAAATAATTCCGCTCAATGGCCATTTGTAAAATTGGGGGCTTATTCTTGCGTCATTTTTCCAGTGTCTTCAGTGTTCTCAGACAATCTTAGCACAAATAAATACGGTATAAAATTTGCCAAGCTCAGGCCTTCGGCCGCTCGTCAGGTTATTTCATTCATGGTTTTGAATTTGTCCCGGTTTAAGCCTAAGAAATTATGGTAGGCCTAACCAAACATGATTTGCAAAACAAACTGAAATGATTCATTTTACACATTTTCAAACTTTTCTGAAAATCCCTGAAAAAGGTCTAAAGTTTCAATCTAAGGACAAAATCCCTAAAAGTGAGAGCACTGTCTCGTTGCCACTTAGAGGCAATGCTTCTATTTGGTCGCGTGTAAAACTTTGTTTTAGGTTTAATTTGGGGATTCATTGCTATGCTTTTGATGTTTGTCTATGGGATGTAGCAACTAACTTTTTTCAAAAATCAGGGCAGACACTGGGGCAATTTGGCTTTTCTCTCATTGTTTCTTCCACATGTATTGTTTCTTTGCAACGGTTTGGATTACATTTCCATCCTCCTCTGTTTTCCGTTTGGCTTCTCTTATAACTATCACCTGGCAGCCCATCTGGATAAGGTTCATTGCCCTTAAGTATTTGCTGATTTTTATGATAGGGAAGCAATGGGAGAAGACGTTGGTGTGAAACAAGACACTAGCGATGAAGTTGGAAAAGGAAAAGAACAAATCGAAGAGAGTAGAAAACGTCTGGGAAAGTTGCGCAGTGATGGATTTGAATTAGTGACTAACGTGAGAGTGGCTGGTGACGCTAGAGAAATGCAACATCGCATTCAAGATGCTGAAAGCACCCATACTCGGTAATCTATTTATGCACGTTTTATTCTATTAGTAAACATCGGCTTTTGATTTTTTCGTTCATGTACACTCTCTTTGAACTCTTTGTAATAGTTTTGTTGCTGGTTGTTTTTCGATCCAGGTACATTTCTTGATCGTTAATCGAATTTGTTAATACTACTCTGGCAGTATAGAAAAGCTGGAAGCTGAGGCAAAAGCCTCTGCAGAAAAGTTTGAAGAGATAAGTCGACGTTGGTCGGCTGCGCGAATGAAGGAAATACCTCATGATCTTCACGAGATGCTTTTAGAGCAAACAAGAGCATGTGATGCTGTTGTCGATGAAAAGAACAAGCTGATTAATCAACTGCAGCTAGTAAGTGAAACTCATCTGCTTGTGCAGTATGTTAAAGTTTATTGCCTATTGCATTTTTATTTATGTGGTGTAGGAACTAAAGCAAAAGGACGATGAATACGTTAAAGACTTGAAGAAGCAATCAGAAGATGTGGATTTGATGATTGAAAGGATGGAAGAGCAAGTGAAAAATCTTACGAAATCCTACAGAGATGAATTAATTCAGATTGAGGTTGTTTGTCAGTTGGCCGTAGAAATGGAATTAATCCAGTTTTATTAATCCTGTGTGATGAAGATGCAGTAACCTCCTATCTAGCTTAAATTTAGGATCAAGGAGTTTTGCTCCATTTGATTTCTCATTACACAATGTTTATAAAATAAATTCTGAGTGGAAAAGTGTGAGCACGGTCACGATTTTTCGTCAGCATGTCCACCACACACCCCCAATGCATTGAGGAGACAAAAATTTTGCTTAACCAACCATTTACCTAAAAATTAAAAGTCTCATTGCTCCGAAATTGAGCATTTCTGTTAAAGTTCTTGCATGTTAACTTAAAAAAGTCCGAGCGACCACAACGAAAAGTTTATCCACATACTTTCGTCAACCTTTGAGAAAAAATCTCGTCAAAATTCGTTCACCATGCGGCTAGTTTGTTTGTTCTGGCTTCATCTCACCCTGAAAAACTCTACGTAACGAGGTGCTGTTGGAGGGAAGCTTCTTCCGTAGTTCATCCATCTGTAACAGCTGTGCATGTCATGAAAAGCTTAGTTTCGATCTTGATTAAGGTTGTCAGACGTCCTTGAGCGCCAAGGACTTTCCTTGAATTTGCTATCAAAACTGGTTATGTCCTTTATCCTCAAAATATTTTGTTGTCCTTGAGAATTTTCCGTCGTCCGTGAAAGTTTTTGAATAATTGTGAAATTGTTCACTATTGAACTATTGATTACATTGAACATTCAAGAATCAAGATTAAACAACGTAATCGATCAGGATAGCGTTTACAATGTACATGTAATATTTACTTTACGTCCTTAATAAATGATGTTGATTACCCATTGTTATTCAGCTAAGTTGTTTGAAAACATGTGGTGCTACTAAACCATATCTAATTCTAAAAAGTATTCGAAGTACGAAGTAGGCATAAAATAAAATTTCAATAATCACAAAACAACAAAATATCCTTGAAAAAATTCCAAGTGGTCTGGCAACCGTAGTCTTGGTCCGTGTTCGGCAGAATAGAATGGAACAGGGTTTCCCACATTATGTGCCTCGAAATAGAATGAAGTGTGTCACGGAAGTTTCGTGTTTTGGCTAAAAGCTTATGAAATGTATGGTCCATATTGCATTGCTTTGCACTTATGACTTAACCTAAACTTCTAATCTTAACGTAATTGTTTTACTATGATGCTCACGCACTGTTCAGAAACAACAAAACGTAACATCCTTAAATGATGTGACATCACAATTGTCTGAATGCGTAGTGTTGATTAAATTTCTCTGTGTGACATCACAATAGACTCCGTTGCAAAGTTCGTGAAGAGTAGATTTTTGTCTTCATACAGTAGGTGTGCCCCGGATAAATCCAGAATTTATTAGTGTGCTGTAACTGTAACAAAAAAAAGTTGATCCCACGTTTTCAGTTTATTTCTGATTCTTAACAAATATATCATGGTAGTCACCGACTCACTGGTCATGACGTATTGCACGAAAAAAGCACTCAGTTAGCTCTCTTCTTTTTAGCGACTTTCGTTTGCAAACTCGTGTTTACGATATTTCAGTCTTCACCTAAAAGTTTACAAATACAAAAATCCGCATATGGGATTCCATGCGAAAATATACATTAAGATTAAGATAATGTAGTATTTTAGCCTGGGTGGTAAAATCTACTGCTGAATGAGGTTTACTGTCACTGCACGTGTGAGGGAAAGAAAACCATAAAATACTTGCTCGTATTGAAGTTTAGTTAAGATTGCATTGTTCAAAACTCGAGTCAGTCGATTGCTAACGGAACCGATGAGGTTTTCCGCGAATTGTGTGAAGTATTCATTATAAATGATGTCGTGAATTTACATCGAATAATTTGCCCAAGCACTATTTGAAACATCGTACTAATTTTAGTGCGAAATTTGTCATCCACAACTTGTTTTTGAGCTTCTGCGATGAGTTTATGCATGTTTGTACCGTTTTGGTGTGTCTGTATGACGTTTTGGTGTGTCTGTATGAAAACTCATCAACGACAATTCTTTGTTTATTATATGAGATACACTTAAAACGTTGGCGCCGTTAGCCCCATTTTTCAATTTCCGTCCAGGGTTGGATTACATTTCCAGCACATCCGTTGCATTACTGAAAGTAAATGTCGCTGATTTACGCCTTCGCAGACGCCTGTAAGTTGCTATCGCCATTTCATCGCTAACTGGCCATTTAACCCAAGGTCGAAGGCGTGTTCTGAGTCAGCGTGTTTGATGCTGCGTTTGCAGCGGTCAGTTTACCTTGTAGTTGGTTGTTTGGCGGCAGGAATCATTTGTTGATGAGCGTTCGACCGTCCTGAAAAACAACAGGAAAAAGTGGGATAATTTGACGAATCAGCGAAGAGAAAGGGAAGAAGAATATTTAAGGATGAGATTCAAAAGAGTTGGTGACCACGAATCGCAACTGGACTCTTTGCGCACGCAAGACACCGAAGAATATAACAGGGTGAAGATTAAGCTCGAAACTGATGTACAGGTATGTTTGTCTTGAGCCTTGTCGTAAGTTGGAAAATGCAGTGCTTTTGATTGTATAACTGTCTGTCGTAAACCACGACAAAAAATGAATTCTCTGTTAAGTAACAGCGATCGTGCTGTGACAATGGCGATGCTCTACCGAACTGAAAACGTATGTGATCGTGAAAGTGTGCTTGTTCCAAATTTAGACGTTATCTTTTAGGGTGTTCATGTAAACATTACAAGAAAACGAACAGCGCATACCTGCAACCTGCAACACAATTAGCACTCTCCGTTTTCACTGTTATGTGTTAAAGTTTGTGTTGTTTCTGCTTATGCATTCAAGCAAAAGACGCTCCAAGATTTTGTTCGAAATATGCTGGCTGGATTTGCAATTTTTTCAGATCTTAGAACAGCAGCTTCAACAGATGAAGGCTACGTATCAGCTGAACCAGGAAAAACTGGAGTATAATTTTCAAGTGCTGAAGAAGCGCGATGAAGAAAACACGATAACGAAGTCACAGCAGAAGAGGAAAATTACTCGGTATTGCTTTGATCGGGTTTTGTTTGGGGTCCTACAAGTACCTTACAACTTTAACTTTGACTATCAGTGACTGTTGTGTAATACGGGCACTTCAAATCACGTGAAAGGTCAATTGCTTGAAGTCAAATATTCACGGTCTTTGCAATTTTCATGTGCTTAACTTGTAACCAACGAAAAACTGTTCAAATGATCTCCGGCAGCGAGCTTCCCTTCCCAAGTGATTAACGCTGTCATAAGTTCATGGTTTTGGTGCATTTAGTTGTGGTTCTAAGGTCTGTTCTTTTCATTTCGGCATTCTGCTAATGAAAACCGTATAAGAAGGTTTGCATAAGACATTTTCAATTAACGTAATTGACTGAGAATCAATGCAATTATTTTAAAACATTGTAGTAAGATTTTAAGACAATGCAGTAAACCCTGATGTCAACACACCTAAGTTTTTACATTAGGCAAAAAACTGGCGTTGCACTGCACGTCACTCTTCTCATAATTGTAGCAAGTTTGGGCAATCATTGAAACGTCAGTTGATTGGTTTTGGAGTAAAACTTCGTTAAGTTTTAAACGACTTTCACGTGACCTATTGTTGCTGTTGCAACGAACATGCAGCTAATGGATCTTGACAGTTGCATGTTCCAAAAAGTTGAAATGCTTTATCGCTCTTAATCGCAGCCTTCAAGACGCTCTGAACAGCTTGCGCTTGAAATTGGCGAAGCAGGAAAAGCACTATAAAGAGGAAAATCAAAGTCTAGTGGATGAATACAAAAGAATTGCCGATCAGTACAAAGAGTTGCACAAAAAAATGAAGTAAGGAATTCTTAATCTAAGCATACATTTCCTTTGCTATAAGAACTGTTTGTATTTGACGTTGGAATATTCTTTTTGCTTAGCGAATTGTGGCACTTATCGCACAGTCAGTATTCCAAGCCACAGTAACTTGTTCCTGTGGCAGANGTGGTTTTTCTATTTGAGAAACTCTATATTCTGCTCTCTTGCTCAGTGGAAATATGACCCAAAATTGTGTGGAACACCAGGGGGNGCGACTGGGGCGATCGCTCCTCCTAAAACTGTGCTCTTCAACAGGCGTTCCGCGGAACCCTGTGGTTCCGCAAAACATGCAGTGGTGTTCCGTGTGTTTTTAGGTTCCGTGGGGTTCCTCGTTTTTTTAGGGGAAATGATTTCTTGCTTCAGTATGTTGATGCGTCATTATGAAATTTTTAGATCACCGTGCCGCATTCAGACTCCAAGTAGGTCAATTAGTTATACTGGAGGTTGAGTGTAGATAGCGGAAAAAGAAATATTGAGAGTTGTTGCGTCACTTGTTCATTGTTGTGCAGCTTGTCACTTGTTGTTCACTATTGTGAAGAACGTTATTATTGCACCATAGTTATACGATGTTGCCGATGTGCAGTTCACAGCAGAGCAGAACTGAGTAGCAGTGTTGCCAACCTTGCGGTTTTCCCACGAATTTGGGCTTGTTTTTTTTGTGGATTTGTGGAGTTGCGGGTTTTTTTTTGAAGACTTGCGGGTTGCTTGTTTTTGGGCTTGTTCAATTGAAATTTGCTTGTTTTTTGGGCTTGGTTTTTGCATATTTCTGTGTTGCGGATTGCTTTTTTTCAAATGTTGTGGCACTTTTGCTGTTTCAAATTTATACTGCTAAAGGCATATTGGGCGTGTTTTTGTGAAAATTTGCTCATTTTGGGCTTGTTTTTTCGGATTTGCCACCATGATTTTTTATTTGATTTTCTTGCTGATTTTCGTTTTGTTGAATTTTCCTGCCAACGCACTTTGGCTTGTTTTTCAGTTAAACTACGTATTTTGGGCTTGTTTTTCAAATTTACTTATTCTTGGAAAATAACCTGGGATCACTGCTGAGTAGAAAGTAGACTCAGCCTGAGTCTAGGAGAGAGTAGACTGAGTCACAGACTAGAGCTACTGTTCAACCTTTGTGGGAATAAAGTAAAAACAGTGTGAAACTGAAATTTTTACTGATACTATTTAGTTAAGCCAGATGAAGCAAAAAAGCATATTTTCTCATGTGAAGCGAAATAATAACAACAGCGAAGGTGTTGGCGATAATGAGCAATGTAGTTCAAATGTAAAAGAGGCACCTAATCCGAAGCGGACCAAATGTAATTCAATTGGCCAAAGTTAGAAAATGGGACGACACATATTTGAGATACGCGTTCTTTTTTCCGGATGACCAAATTTTGAATGTAGCAAATACATTCCAGAAATGCAAGAACAACCGAGTCATTAAATTTCTTGCTTTACAACTTCTGTAGTAACTAGGGCAACCAAAGCCAAAATTTTCTGCCATTTTCAAAGCTTATGAAGCGTCTACAAACCACATTTCACGCTCATACCATGAGGGAATCCCAAGTTATTAGGTCAAAAAAAGTCAAAATTTATCGTTAGGTAAAAATTTATCGTTGGGTCGAACTTTTTTTGCACCACAGTTTTTTCTTTTTATCGACATTTTATTGAAACTACAACAAGAGATATTGAAATGCTTTTACAAGTTTATTGCAATTCTGTAATAACAATGGGTTTGCTGCGATTTCTGACGTAATAATGTTGTTTTGCCCACTACTGGACGATTGAATATTATGCAGGATAGGCGTGGTAAGGCAAGAAACTTACAGTACTTGATTTGATAAATGCTCAAACCATTATACGTATATTGTTTCAACTTGATGATGTTCTCAGGTTTGATTCTATTGTAGATACTAATGTACTTAACAATATATCATCCCCAAAGTTAATCAACCAATTTTTTTTAATTTCGAAGCATACAGTGCATGAATATGCTTCTGGGTTAACCTCAACACCTAACGCTGAACTATTTTGCAGTTACAAACGCTGAAAGTTAATAGGTCAAAATTGCTGTGCATTACATCCTACAGCCGATTGCGGATGTGCTAAATGAGGCAGAACTTTTCCGTAGATTTATCGATG
>JGI24159J19872_10004609_pt1 | contig 17604 bp, 16 predicted proteins | sample Ectturendosymbi4_FD_19872 | JGI IMG/M metagenome (IMG submission 19872) | reverse complement strand
AACCCCAGCAGGTCATCCAAAGTATCAAAAGACTCGGATTGTAGCCTAGTTTCCAATAAAAACTTCAGCGAAATACTACCACTTAACGGTTGGTGCCCAGGTCCAGGCAATGAGGTCCAAGGTGGCCTGAAAGTCTTCCATTTATGACGTCACTCACAAAAAAACCTGCACCCCCAAGCAAAAAATTTTTTTTTCGAGTACAACTAGAAACTTGCCATGTCATTTGACGCTTCGACAGGTCCATAACCCGAACAGGAGCGGAGATATTCCTGCGCAAAGCCACGTGCGTTTAGGCGTTTTTTTCCGAAAATCCCCGAATCCACCCGGGTGCCAAAGTGTAAAGAGATGACTATGGCAAGTTTTTGTTGCAGTAAAAAAGTGAGAGTTTCATTTGTTTTCAACGGAAGTTGCATTTATGCGCGCATTTGACTGCGAAAGACTTGACACAACCTACTTTCGTTTGCGCAGACTTGGCCAAAAGCTAAGATTTTCTGCACTTCCACCTCTAATTGAGTTCGGGCACTATCGTACTTGGCTGGGGTTGTAAAACTTCTAGCTTCCAAACCAAATGTTTCATCACAGATAACATTGAGACATAGCTAATCCGTCATATAGCTCTCCCAGTTTTGTATTCTCTTTTTCATGCAATCAAAGAGAATAGAACTAAACTGAAATAGTTTCGTAGTATTTTTTTTTATTACACTTTTACATTTTACGCAATACTAGATAAAAATTGTAGTAAAAGATTGCACGTAAAAATTTGAAAAGTTGCAATATAAAATTCTTGGAAACAGCTCAAAACATTGAACTACATATTTTGAGTCTTGAGGAAGCCGTTGGAAGCTGTGAAAAAAGTTGCAAAAACTTGCCCTAGAGATGATGTTTTGGCCTTTTTGACAAATTTTATATTATGGTTAGATTTTAAAATCCTATATCTCAGCAACCATTAGTCCAATAGCAATGTATGACTTATCATTGCAACTACGTTATGACATAAGGAAACATATTCTGGCATTGTTTTTAAAATTTTGTCTAATTAAAGGTTGATGACGTTTTAACCAATATTTTGACCTATTGATCCCTGTGACCTTGTGACACTGACCTGACCTTAACACAACTTCCAAATCTGTGCTACATCATGCATAAGAACAATAGAGGTGATGTCATTAGTTTTGAAGATATTGCAGCTGTGGCAAATGATGACAAAATAGTAATGACGTACTGTATAGTGATACCATCGCCATTCCAGGGGCAGGGCCAGATTAGCGTTTCTGTTGCCCATGCTGCACATCTCAGAACGGATGAGTTACGCATGTAAAAAAACACCATGCTTTTTGTCAAGTAAGCTAGCTACTCCTGCTAATGTTTTATCTATAGCCACAACAATTTTGGTTGAGCATGTTAGCCTACTTTGTTGCATGTGCTCATGAATAATTAAAAACAAAAACAACACTACTGATATGAGATTGATAATAATGGTAAAACTTGCGAAACAATATCACAGATTAGTGACAAATATGGTATATATGTAATGGGAAATATCTAAGAACACTTCAGATTGCAATGCCTATTGTTTGATAAATGACCAGATGTGATCAACTATTTTTCAACTGAAGTGTCAAAAGACATGGCAAGTCTTCTAGTCTGCACTCGAAAAAAATTTTTTGGTTGGGGGTTGCGGATTTTTTGTGACTGACATCACAAGTGAAGTGGTTTTGGGGTCATTTTGGCACATGTTGCCCGGCCTGGGGCCCAACCGCTAGGCCAAAGTGTTTCGCTGAAGTTTTCATTGGAAACTAGACTCAAGTTCGAGTCTTTTGAGCCTTTGATTGACTTTCTAGCGTTTCTGGATCAAAAGTTATGATCTAAAATAAACCAATTAATTAATTAGCTACTTAGTCAAATATTTTTACTAACTTACATCACAACTTTTGAACCCAAAACCCCAGCAGGTCATCCAAAGTATCAAAAGACTCGGATTGTAGCGTAGTTTCCAATAAAAACTTCAGTGAAATACTACCACCTAACGGTTGGCGCCCAGGGCCAGGCAAAGTGGGCCAAGGTGGCCTGAAAGTCCTCCACTTATGAGGTCACTCACAAAAAACCTGCACCCCCCAATCAAAAAATTTTTTTCGAGTGCAGACTAGAAGACTTGCCGCGTCTTTTGACACTTCGACCAGGTCCGTGACCCGAACAGGAGCAGAGATATTCCCACACAAAGCCACGTGCGTTTAGGTGTTTTTTTGCCGAAAATCCCCGAAAGCAGCCAGACGCCAAAGTGTTAAGCACTGTTTCGTTCTGTATGTATACTAAATATATTTGATATTCTGTGCTTTAAAATGTGTTAGTGATGTATGTTACAGGTGTTAATTGCTTGATTTGTACATTATTAACTGAAAATATAACAGCAAGTAAGCATGAAAAATCTGGCTTATGAATAAGTGACTGGTATGTTTTGATAAAATCAGCTGATGCTCAGCGCACTGACCAGTATCTTTTTCACAATGCATAAATAACCTCAAGAGCAAATTTAGGTGTTTTTATAATTGAATTACTGCATAACCTAGAAGGTGAATCAAGCATCTATTTTCTTTGCAAATAACTTGTGACATATTTTGTAATACAAAGTTTCTGTTTTTTTTCACCGAAAATCCTTGAAAGCTTTGTGCAGAACTAGCAGTGTGTGGTTGAGCGCTTTCTTTGTTTGTGTTAAGAACCTGCCAACTTTCTTGTTGTGTTCGTAAGTTTCACATAGGCTTGCTGTGAATGAAGCTCTGTGCAGATTTCATTGATTGTCTGTGTTTCTTACTCACGATTTGTTTTCAGAAGTCCATCATTACTATCAAGGACAGATGGAGACTGAAGAGCTTGCTTCAAAGATGGTCTTTATACAAAATAAACGGTTTTACCTAGATGTGAAGCAAAACCAGCGTGGTAGATTTATCAAGATTGCTGAGGTATGTAGTAAAAAATGATTAATTAAATAATTAATTAGGGGATTAATCAATTCTTTTATTGTTTTCAGGCCATAACTTTTGAACCAAAAATGGTAGAAAGCCAATCAAAGGCTCAAAAGACTCGGATTATAGCCTAGTTTCCAATAAAAACTTGAGTTGGAAAATTACCTCTAGTAGTTGACACCCAGGGCCAGGTAACCTGAGCCAAAATGACCTAAAACCTACCCTATTTATGATGTCACCCAAAAAAAGGAAAACCAAAAGTTTCCAATTTTTTTTTCATTGCAATTTAGAAAACTTGTATCTTTTTAGGGTTTGAACAGCTCTCTAGTGCAATAGGCTGGCAAGTTATGGTGTTGCAGAGTGATAGCTTTTACATGGCTCACACGGGTCTTAAAGGTAAAAACAACCCGGAGCTGAAGGTGCTAATAAGCTAAGCATTTCGTTGATGGTTGCCAGCTTGGCTAACCATGTCAAATTTGTCTTCGTGGCTGGCATGAGCTGTCTAACGGTTTGTATTTGCACCAAAAGAATCAAAACCACATGGCTATCAGTTACAGTTGCTGTAGCTTTTTATCATGCTATGTTATGGTTCAACCAAGGGCATTATTTCTGACAAGAAACTCAATAGATCACTTTTATGTTGCAAAACTACAATGCAGACCTATTGCAGACTGCACTGGCAACAGCCCTGAAACTTGATTTTCACTTTGGAGGTTTCTAGAGTCTTATGTCAGTTATAAGTTTTCCATATTGGCATTCATATTTTCACTGTTGCCTTTCCTTCCAAGGCTGTCATCAGGTGTTAAAGAAATACTTGTAACATTAACAGACCAATTTTGCACAGCCTAGCAGCAACTCAATAACTGTGCTAGTGAAAGTGACTGCGTTTGTGATATACTGAGTAAAGCTGGGAACTTCTCCTGTGGGAATGAAATAATGGAGCAGTAGTATTATTATGAAAGAATAGTGCTTGTTGATTCTATTTGTTAATAGATTCTGGGTAGAAGTCTAATATGTAAATCCTGTAGTTCAATGAACTACAAAGCATTTGAGCACCAAAAAGGTGCTCTTTTTATCACAGGAGTGCTATTCAATGGGGCGTCACAGACAGTTGAGGGGGCAGCCACTGCACAGTGGCCTGTTTTTCCAAACTGACTACAGTTGTTTTTTCATATAACTCTCATCCTACATCTGAAATTGAATCAGTGCATCGCATGTAATGAACATACTGCGCTGCATGGGTTGCGCATAATATGTTTGTGGAAAGTCTTAAACAGATTGATTTTAACGTACTTGGGAGTGTTGTGATGGAGTTGGATACTGATATTGGTGACTGTGATAGTGTGACAGTACAAGTTTCATAAGCTAGGCTAGAAGCAGGTTGTAATACTCACAGACATTTATAGCTGTGTGTAAGTAAGGGCCATCGTTTTGTATATGAATGTTTGAAGCAAATACAAGATTGCAGCATTTTGAAGCAGAATAGCTAATATAAAGCATTTCTGATACTAGGATTTTTAAAACTCTAGTCTAGGGATGGGGAACCTATGTACTATCACGGGCAGCATCAATAGGTGAATGTTGCTGGCGGGACGCAAAATCAATTGATTTTATACTAAAATTCTACCTTTATCTAAACATGAGGAAGAGTAACTCACTCTTGACTTTCTTATCATGGAGCTTCGTTTTGACACGATAATTGTATTATAACATAGGTTATGAAAATTCTGATGCATCCATATCAAATGTTCAGGTGTGCCTCAGGTTTCCTACCCCTGCTCTAGTCCTACACTAATAGTTCATTTACTTCCATATGATGATTCTTACGTCCTATGGCTTATCAAAGACTTAATGTAAAGCAAAGCTTTTGTAATTTGAATGTACAGTAAATCATGATTTTCATTATATTATCATTCTGAAAATCATAATTTCCAAAACAGTTTGCATGTGTGCATACATCTTGTTCAAGATGTAAGGACTGATGATGCTTAGTTTTACGTGAAATCGATTTCCTATTAAAATTTGTGATTGATTCCTTGCACATTTCACCTGTGGAGTGAAGCTACTTGAATGCAGATATGCGCAAGTTTGAATCATCGCAAAAAGATGAAAGCAGAGCCCAATCAGCTGATTCCTCTAAAGCAGCGGTTCTCAATTCATTTTGAAGCCCGCACCCCATCTGGAAGGAAAATCATTTTTGCACCCCTTGCACCATTTGATGTATTGTTTTTTGTATTATCAGAGAAGTTCGCACAGAGACGTTCGCACCCCAAGAAGTCACTTCTCGCATCCCCGATTGAGAACCGCTGCTCTAAAGCCTATAGAAAACCTCCTAGAGCTTTTAATTGGCGCAGATGTTATGCTTGTTCTAATTAAAATTACCTAATGTAACATACACACGACAATCAATACTGAAAAGCTCACAGGCCTTAGAAATTCTGTCCGTGGGTCACATGTGGCCCGCGGGCCTGTAGTTGGACCACGCTGTACTAGAGCATGACCAAGCCGGATTTTAACAGTCTTACCGTATATTTGTTTGTCCGCGAGATGTTCGTTTGCGTGATAAGGATTGGCAACGTTTTGTCGTGTTACTTTTTTTGTTTGTCAAGTAATGTACTCGCACAAACAGGCAGTAATTCGTTGCATGAAATTCCATGAAGCCATGTTTATGCCAAGTCTCATTTTTTGTTGAAGATGAGAAAGAACAGAAGTTTTTGTTTTCAAGGTGACTCCAGGTGGCAACAAAAACAGACTCACTCTGTCAATGCCCATTGCGAACGAATTTCGCAATATGCTTGGTGACTTCATTGAACATTATTCTACGTTGGGACCAACTAATCCTGATGCGCCGCCGGTACGTGAACTGCTTAATTTGGCTTTTATCAATGGTTATGTTGCGTAGAATGCTCAGTTTATGTGATCAGTGTATAAGTGTTCCACTTGGTAAAGGTTGGCTTATTACTACAGTACTACTTATGAAACCAGCATAATGTGCGTTTTGTTACTTTTTGTGAACTGTCATTGCGTGATGTTTCAGAATTGCTCTTTATGTAACAATGCAAACGATGCATATTACAGGAGGATAGAAGAGCTTCTCTGAAAACCGAACGCATCACGCGTGAGAACAAACGATACTTTTTGGATCTGAAAGAAAACCAAAGAGGACGTTTCCTTCGTGTGAGGTTTGTATCGATCCAGCATGCTTTACTTACACTTATCCTAATTGAACGTTAGCGTTTTTGCCAAGCAAAGTAGCCGCAAGGCACTACAGTGAATGATGAATCCAAGTGTTGCTTCCTCGAGAACCTTTCCGTTAAAGTCAAGGTGGGCCGGTAGTAGTCATGCTAATAAGCTGACTGTCACTTGCGTTGTGAGAGTTGATCAAATCCGGATGCTGACTAGAGAAAGCCAAAAAGTGTTTTGGTTTTGGGTACTTCAAACTGATTATATTTAAAGCAGGGGTTCTCAAGTGGGGGTAAATTTACTCCCATGGGGTAAATTTTTCATATCCTGGGGGTAAATTTAATGATGCTGAAGTTACAATACTTGAGTAAACAAAAAGCAGGTAGTAAATTTTATGTTAGGAAGCTGGCAAGGGGTAAACCGGAGTAAAAAGGTTGAGAACCCCTGATTTAAAGGATGTGGATGCATGACTCTGCTGTGTTAGATACACACCCATCCGTAACTATCCGTCACTGATCTTGTTTCTCGTGGCAGGCAGCAGCAGGCGTTCAGTCAATACCATGATGGCCGACCGATTAATCCTCCGCAGATCGCACTTCCGGCACAAGGTGAGCCTCATGCCAGTCAACTGTCGGAATGTTATTTATCAGAGGACGCAACTTGACGATCCGTGATGCGGTATCTTACGCTCTGGTGTGCTGGCGCGCTCACGTCCACTTGAAACTTATTGCTGGAATTCTGCGCTTTTGGCACGAAGAAAGCGCGAGGCGTGATTTTTTTATCGGGGGAAACCTCGATAAAAAGGGACTTGGCCAGTCTGTCTTTCGCTTTGAAACGATGAAGCGCCGCACGATCAGATCCAGTAACAGAAATCACCTGCTATCTGCAGCAGCTGAAAACAGCACTTGGGAATTTATAATTAGTTGCGCGTCTGAACGCTGCTCTCAACAGTGGAGTATTGTTTGGCCGCAACTCAGCAGTCAAAAGTCGTTCGTCGTCCGTTCGCCTTATAGTTGGCACATTGAATGTCCGCACGTTCTGGAGATACGCTTTTAATGAAGCTGTGAATCAGCCAAGCAGATGTAAGCAGGTGCGGGTCACCTCACCCTATGTTAGGCGAAAGCTGGCCGAATACCAAGTAATTGCCACATGAAGAAAACATGTACCTGCATTTTAGAAAAAAACATCGAGCGAAAGTCCAGTAGCTTTTGAGCGCAACGTTTATGTTGACTTCGCGTCCGCTTCTCTACGTTGGTTATCTTTCTCTCGAGACGCAAATTAAACTTAATCTAGCGACTTTGTAAACGTGGTACATGTTCGTGTAGGTTTGGTTGAATTTCGCGATGCACTAACTGGACTCATTGACGAATATGGACAGGATGATCAGGTCGAGTTGCCACCGTCTCGCGTGATTGGAAATAGACGTTCAAAACAGGTGCATGTTGCCGTGATCAGAATTTTCCTAGCAAATACATGAAAAAAAAGCGTTGTGTGTTTTACCGGCGTATGCACAAAAAGTGCCTTTGCACTGCTTTAGAAATGGTTAAAGAAATAAGAGTCGTTTCTGTTTGTGCTGCATCCAAACGTGAACGAAAATGTGCTTAGCAGGGTTCCCACGCGGTGTTGAAAAAGTATTGAATCGTGAAATCGGTTTTCAAGATCTTGAAAAAGTAATGTACATGAAGTATTGAAAAAATATGGAAATTCCAAAATCAGACATTTTTATTCCAATGTTGTTTTTTTTACCGCTGATGACAGTTTTGCAAATGTTTTTTGCATTGTGTTCCATGAATGAAATTTTGAAAAAATGAAGGTAACTGATAATATTAAGTTCTTAAATTTAGTATTGAAAAGGTATTGCAAAAGTATGGACAATGGTTTTTGAGAATGTGGGAACCCTGTTTAACAGAATGTCACTGGGCTTAATAAAATGGCACCAAGAGGACTTTTAATGTGTATAACTAAGCGGAAGTGGTTCACCTTAGCTGTTTTACCAAAAACAGTTGAAAGCATATGTGGTAAACCTGCTTGCCGGAGTCGTGTGTAATGAACGCATTGCTGCGAAATTTTTATGTGATCATTTTACGAAATTTTTAGTAACGAAGCGAACAATTCAAGGTTGCGTTCGACAGACGTTCACAAGGACGTAGGACCAGGACTGTCTTGATAGGGGTGCTGCGCAGCTTTCATTCATCTGTAACTGAAGTAACTATTTGTCTCTCGTAAAACAACATGCCGCCCGTACAAATGCTTCATTGGCTTTTCCCCGTTGCGCTTATATTTTTCTTACTCCTTGTCTGCGGCATTCCACACCTGGCTTATTAAGCTTATCAGTCAGGTTCCCAAGTCCGACGTGATTCATCTCATCGCATTCACGACAGCCGCCCCTGTCGATCTATCGTAAAGCAGCTCATCCGACAGCGCGGCAGTCGAACGAACCCCCAAACAACAGATGATGCGTAACTCCCTTTTCTCCTGCCCGCCTGCCAAGCCTTTGACACAATGTCATTTCGCGCCGGCGCTGCGGTGCCGCACTTGTCGTTCAAAGAACGGCGTTTGTAGCGCTCCAGCTGTTCAAATGCTTCGCGAACCGACTGGAGACCGCGCGTGATTTTTAAAACTGCGTTGCGCTGTTTTGCCTTGTCCTGTTGGTAATTTCTGTTGTTAAACTTAAAATCGTAGATTTGATTGAGAAAACAAGAACTGATTTTGTCAGTAGAAACGTTCGCAGCGGAAGCGCATGATGTTCTACACAGTGGTTGCTTGAACAAATTTATTAGGGCATATGCGTTTCTCCTAACTCGCTTGCGTTTGGATTTTGCAGTTTTTCTTGGATGTCGGGCAGAACCAGCGCGGAGTGTTTTTGAGAGTCACCGAGCAAACAAGATACTACCGATCTGCTATAACAAGTACTGACTTGTCTTGGTGTATTTGTTTTTGTTGTACATTGCGGTGTCGTCCACAAGACAAGTGTCGTTACGTTTTGTGCAAAGGTCGGTTTTCGCTGAGACACCGTAACTGTTTTATGTTATCGGTGTCTGTATTTCCCCTATGCGCAACTACACTGACATTTCAAAGTGCTTGGACGTAAGATACACTCATGACTTGTGTTTTTTAACAACTTACAGTACTGTAGGTATTGTTGCGATCGGAAATCCCGAGCGGCATGTGCGCAAAGTTTCGCACCGTGGAAGCAAGCAACAATAGAGATCATGCTCGCAATCTCTCTTACTATTGCTTGCTTGCGCTACATATATAATGGTGTTATTCTTCGCGCACATCCCGTTCGTGGTGAATCACACAATCAACGCAACACCACCGGAGAGGTTGCAACAGTATCTGGCCTATTTGAATAACGTCAATTAAGCCTTAGCGCGAAGTAACCACCAAATTGAACACGGTGTTTGCCTGGCATTGCAGAACAATTTTCTTAGTTGTGCCGTTGTTTTTTCGATCCGAACTTAGCGATAAAATCTGATGTTTCCAGTGTATTATGGTGGTTTGTACCACGTTATTTTGCAGTGGAGCAAAAACTTTTTCAAGAGAAATTAAAATTTTAATACGTGATGGTAAATTTAATTGGGCTAAACTGAATTTTCACGCTGTTGTAACCAATGTCCGGAAAATTTCTCTCAAACTCAGTACCGGCCATATTAATTCGTGCTGTCTAAACAACTTTCAAAGCAGTGTCGAAAGTCTTTGGCTGGGAACCCCCACCTTCGGTCAAAATCTGGGCTGTCTGGGGAAGCGCCCTAAACGGATAGCTTAGACTAGCCCTTTGTACACGAGCCACTTTAACATGCAAAGATTTGTTGACACAACGCCGTCGGTGAGCTGGGAATCGAAGTGACGTGAATGCGTTGCGTTTGTTTTCGTCAAATTCTAAGAAAATCAGAGTGAAGTTAATTGCGGCACATGCAGCCGACGCCACAGTGTCGAATTGATTGCGTGGCTTGTAATGCCCGGGAAATTTGCATACGAGTTGACAGCCGGAGATTGGCTCCGTCATAAGTTTGCTTTTGCACTTTGATCGCGCTGCTTCATGTTCGTTTGGAAAAAGTCGCCCGGCTCCATGTTGCGTCAACGGTCCAGTGCAGCGATCTCCGTCTGCGTCTCGCCTTTCTTATCGTCGCGATGTTTGTCGTTTCAGTACCGGAGAAGTTCTGGGACGAGTTTGCTGAGTATCTGAAAGTGACCTCGGAGCAGATGGAAGACTATTATCAGCAGGTTGGTCGCGAGAGAGAGTCGGAATCGGCAACCTCGCCGGAGTCGCCTTCGAAAGAACCGGAAAAGGACGAGGTAAACTTTCGCGATTTGGTCTTTCCTGAACACTGGTGAAAACGAATTTTGTAAGTAATCGTGTAACCGGGGAGTGTTCTCTTTTTAGCAAGATGTTCACTTATTGTGGCCTGCAAATACGAGCCCACATCATCTTGGAAAAGGCCGTCTTTGACCTGAGTTAACTGACTACAGTTCGCGCAGTTAAATAATTTATGATCCGCGAGCGACTCACCTGCGAGCTGCAGCAAAATGCGGCCAATCAGCGCGCAGCGATCATCTGGAAGAACTGCTGCGAACTCGGGCCTGGGCTGCGTTTGGCGAAAGAGCTCGGTTGCGTTTTGACTCAGCTTGAGAGCAATTCGCGAGTCGCTTCTTGTCGCTTGACGAACGTTAACTGCGCACCCACCAAAACACCGACTTCTGCGTTGGGTAAAATGGCAAGACCACACGATGCCGAAAATCCTTTAATTGGTCCAGTCAATTTGTTTGGACAGGTGGTTGAACTTTTGTAATTTAGCATTGTATAACCACGTGTCATACAGTCTGTTCGTGTGACATAACAAACAAATAGCACGTGCTTATCGATTGCTGGTGGTTGTAATATTAGTCAAACTATTTCCGTATTTCACCATGCTATTCCAAATCAGCTCGCACACTTCCAGTCAGTCGCAACGCGTTTAGGACGCACGCGTCGCGCGGATTAATCCCAGCATTTTCACAGCGCATTCACAAACAGTTGTCGGTGTGCTGACGAAACCCCAGCTGAAGCTTGTCCTGAGAATTTCGCACCGCCCGCTTTGCGACGCCGGTGCAACCGAAAGCTCTTGATTGCAGCGTGTGGACCCGTAAACACTGTTATTTGGCCAGCAGCGGGATTGGCTCTCGTGCTGTTCGTGTGGACGTCATCGCAGTTAGTCACGTGGTTTTCATGAATTGTTAGGTTCAACACCTGACCGGTCAATAACGTCGCTTGCGACGCTGTCGCTTTGTCTGTTATCAATTATGTATAAGAAAAACTTCAATGTCACAGAAAGTCTTCCACTAGCTCTTTGGCAGTTATTCTTTTAGCGCAGTGGCGTTCAATGATGCGGCGATGGTATTCATGATTGTATTAGGCGACGTCGGAAAACGTACGTGGCTGACTTCGAGGGCTTTTATCAAATGAAGTTGTTGTTTGTTACGTATCCTTTTTTAATCATATGAGAGCGAACAATGGAAGCCGTTAAGTATCAGCATTGGAGCATGTCGAATTATCGCTACTTGCAAAAACTTGTCGATCCACTTGGGCATTTTCGTGGCGTGTATGTTTCAAATGGTCGGCGTGTAGTTTCTCAATTTCAATTCTTAGTGCCTCCAGTTCCTGACGTGGGCGTTGCTGAAAACACGTATCCTGATTTTTTCATTAAATAAGAAAGCTCTGGGTGCAATAGTAGTTTTTGTTAACTCCATGAAAACTGCTATCTTCCTGATAGCACTGCGCGCTTCTGTGAGTTTATTGACATTTGACCGAGGGTCCTTCCGTCATTTGCTGCAGCAGCTTAGTGGGTCCAGAAAATATTCTGGGTACTGATTGCGATATGAGATTGTGTATTGATAAATTGCCCACTGGGCTGGTGTTTAAGGAACTGCTACAAATCCTTACTTGAGTAACTTATTTCGCTCCAGATGTTTACTCTGTCTTGTTTTCGGAAGCCGGTCTCGGTGAAATTCAGAAAATTCTGCTGGAGTCGATTCATCAGGTCACGTCTGCTGCACATTCTCGCAGTGTTCGGACTGGCTTGCATGACAGGTTTTCAGCTGATTTTGTGGTACGAAATGAGGAAGATGCGAGCTACAGTGAAACGATTCTCCACCTTAACATTTTTTCGTGTTGAGAACTAACAAAGTATTCTTAAAGATATTTGTCTTATTTGTGACGCGAGCCCAGCACATGTGATGTTGTGTCTGTTCACCCACGATGCAACTGCGAAGATTATACAATTTTCATGTTACCAGCAGTCGTCACGTATCCATTTACCGAAATCTATGGGATTGACCATTTTTACTGGCATAAATTTTAGTGGTTTTGTTGGTATAAGAAGCGTAAACCGCTGGTTTGCAGTAGAAACCCACTGAGGCGAACAGCAAAATACGGAAGTCGTTTTTCTGTTTATCGACGATTTCTCGTGAAAGGCTGCCGTTCGTCAAACTCAACTTCCAGAAAACGAAAAGATGGTGCCAGTCGAAACAATTTGAAGTCATGCAAATAAACACGTCTGCAACCAATCAACGAAGCGCTAACTAGGTCTGGTCGTCGTGGCACAAACATCAGCTGTGCCGAAACAAGGCCTCCTAGAAAATACAGGCCTCCTAGAAGTCTATCTAGAAGGCCTTGGCCGAACTCGGTGGTAGGGCATCAGCACATCTATATGCGCAAGGTATGGTCTTGGAAAGTAGTTTCTTCTCATTTGTTTGGGCGATGGCTTGCAAAATAATTCTACAATTCTGAACGACTGTTAACGCAAGGTCACGCAATTCGCAGATATCAAAAGCGGCAGCACGTAACAGCAGACACCTACTGCCGCTTTCTCGCGAAAACGCATTCGGCGTCGAGTCGATGCGTGTCACACGGCATACTGGAGAGATAAGCGCAAGGACTTTGACCACCAGAGCTGTCTCGTTCTATTCGGTTTCTCACATCTAAGCCACAAAGCATTGCGATGAATGTGTGTCGTGGTTGATGTGCCCGAAAAGCAGCGCATCAGCATTAGAGCGCATTGCTTGGGTGATTCCCGCGGTGCAAGCAGTCCATCGCCTGCGAGCAACGAACGTTGCTTTTAACCAGTTCCGCGGAAAACGTCAAAACGCTGCGACCCGCAAGCAGCAAAAAAATAAGAGCTCGGCAGTCACAACTGTAACGACTGCTTGAACTTGAATCGCGTGAATTGCCTGACAAACGGACTGAAGTGAATGCATGAAGAGAATAAATCTCGGGCTACATGGAAATGAAGTTCGTTCGCCCACACCTTCTCCACCACACTTCGCATGCTATGTACTGATCCACTGCGCGACTGAACGGTTGTGTTAGCTTGTGTTAAAGCAAAAGCCTCGGTGCAGCCCAATAGCACGTTTTCTGCGTTAACGTCCACGTTCAACGGGCGAGTGAGCTGGCTTGCTGGAAGCGTGTTTAGTGCTCTAAGGCCAGCACGTTTCCGTGCTTACCGGTCAGGAGCTGCGAGCTTATTGCAAGCTCATCGGAGATGAAGTGCTTCGTCAGTTGAATGCGGTTGCAAGCGTTAACTGTTAAGATGAAACTGTTACTGGACCGTTTAGGTCACACTTTGCTTCTTGTCTCGAAACGACGAAATAGACAAGATTAGTAATTTTCCCTCGGTTATGATTTCTCTCTGTTTGATCTGTATTTCCGCTGCGCTTGCAGAATATACAGGATGTGACGCAAACAGGTTTACTTGCAGGCGGAAGAGGAGGTCGAGGACAGTCGACGCCGCACTGACGACCTCGATGATGGTGACGATGACGAGCAAGTGAAGAAAGAGTGATCTGTTTGGATGATTATATTGGACCATGGGGTGAGTTCGAATAAAAAAATGTGCTCGTTTGTCGTCGCTGTCAAGGGTCGATTGGTGGTTTAACGTCGCTTCTATTGAAAGCTGGTCGCACGGAAATACAGAAGTGCATTCGAGCGAGTTAACACTAACAGTAGCGGTATTTGTATCGTTGTGAACGTAAGGGGTCGAGCATTTGTGCCACCGTCGACCAAATGCTGCGTGGGGAAAAACCCAATCACGTTAGCAGTTGGTTTTAAATAAGTTGTCAACCATGGAATCAGGTGTACTGTATAAGTGGAGGGGACAAGAGCCGACTCGTATCCCTTTTAGAATCACTACTAGTCTCTAGTGGGCATGCATTATAACCAGTTTGACTATGCCAATCATTTTTTTTTCTAATGCCCACTTCTGTATGCTTTTTGTTCAGTGAAGTTGAGCACCACACACAAGCAAACCGCATCCGTTTGTTGCAAATTTGTGTTTTTTTTTGTATATTACTGTGTCATGTGGGTCCTGGAGGATGAAAGTACGCATGCTAAGTTTTTCTGTAATCTAGCCCAAAATTACTAGGTTACCAGTGTAAGCCATTTGCCAGTATAATAATTAATCTGTTTATAAATCTTAGCATGGTAGCTTGTTTTATCTATATGCTGATTACTATACAAACAAGCTATACAAGTTTCGAGGGGGCTCCAGAAGTTAGGGACCCGGTGTCGGTTTTCGTACCCCCTGGCAAAAATTCTCTCACGGTGCTCATGATTGAGATCATTCAACGGTGCTTGGTGCGCTCACACTGGAGATGCCCGAGATACTGGTCGTACGTTACTGTCACCACTGAGATATGTGGTTAAATATGACTGCTACATTCTATGAGGGCGATTGTAATTCCGCGCTGCTAGTTTTGTGTTTTGGTGCCTCCATTCTCGAGTTACTTCTTTTTTTTGCCTGCGACCGGGAACTCCCGGGGTGACGTCGCTTCCTTGCTTTATTTTTCAGATAACGCGTGAGCGATTTACTTTCCAACCGTTCGGTGTGAAGAGTTAACCAAAGCGCGCACGACGCCACCCTACGTGATTTGCTCGTGATTTGTTCGACGAGGCATGTTGGTTAATGATTGTCGTAGTTGCTGTTCAAGCAAATTTGCCTGGTGTGCGTGTGCATGTTCATCTCAGTGCCCCCCACCCCGTGCGCGGGTGTGTGTGTCTTCGTGTTTGCGTTCGACGTGTAGGTCTTTTGCGAGTGTTCGTTTCAAAGAACGGTTGGTCTCCATCTCCTCCTCAAACCGCGACGCCGGGTCGCACCCATCGTACAAAGTTCAGTCGAGGTCGAACGCGGTGACGACTGTTTCCAGCCGGACACGCAACTTGGGACTTGTACAGGATCTTTCTGTTTTGACCAAGACATCGAATGAATGCTGAAATGTCTTTGCAATCGTTGTAGTTTTCGTTTGCAGATGTATGACTATTGCTGTTCAGTTTCCAGATTTTACGTTCGGGTTGTTTGATTTTAATATTTTTAATAGATTTATTAAGATCGGAAGAGTAGCTTCCTTGTCCGTTTGCTTGTTTAAGAGTTACCAGTTAAGTTGGGAGCAACGTCCTGCATTTGTTAGCAAAGCAGTGGTTGGTTAGTTTTGTTGCGACGTCTTGTACTTAGCTGTGACGCTCCTTCCAAACGTCAACTGTCGGCTTACGATCGGGTGTCAAGTGAAAGCCCGTGCCCTTCCTTCCGCTTAGCCACTGGAAGTTTCTGTGACCATTGTTAAATTGGGGGCGTTGATTTTTTAATACGGTAGATGTAGAAATTATTTTTGTAGATTTTATGAAGTTGTTGTAGAGTCGTCAGTGTAGCGGATTGCGTAGTAGATAAGGAGTTAGATGTTTGCAAATAGTTCAAGACGTAAGTGCGTAAATGTAACTTTTTAGGGTCTCAGCAGGTTTTGCCGATTGTTTTTTCACGTGACTCTCATTCTGATTAATAACTAACAAAAATTTTCGATTGTACTCAAAACTGGCAAATCGATGCTTCGCTCGTCGCATTGCTGCCCAGCACCAGTCAATATTTGCTTTTCGCGATTTCTGCCACTTACCGAGTTTTCCTTCCGTCAGAACCTGGTTGTTTTGTAGTTTCTCTGTTTGGGGGCGTTTTGGAGGTGCTACTGTATTATCTGTCAATGGGCGCTGCGATGACTTGCAGCGATTTATCCGCGTCTAGAGGACGCCAAAAGCCTTGTCACTGGCAGTGTGTTGTCTCGCTCAGCAGCCCTTGATGTCCCGCCTCGTTTCCTGCGTTCGCATCGCGCGTTGTTGTTTGCGGCCGCGGTTGATCGCCGGACGTGCAAACCGCAGATTCAAGGACGCGTTTGACTGTTGCACGCACGCACGCACCCTTTGCTGTCGCGTGCAGCGCGCACGCCAAAAATCTTCGAACGCCACGGTGAATTTGCGCGTTGCGCCTTTACCGGCGTCCAGCGAAAAGAAGCGACTGCTGAAGACTCGTCGCGTTCTCACCGTGCGCCTGAAACGTGGCTGGGCGCCTGTCCCTTCCTTCTTTGTCTTGCATTAGGCAATTGCTCTCGATTGCGTTTCTGGAAAATGCGTGCTGGTGGGGGGAATCCCCTATCGCACATCAGCTTCGAACAACTGAAAGCGGATTTGACGTCTGATCGCCAAAACTTTAAGGTTGATTACCGGAACCAATATCTGCTCACCAAACCTCGCACGTGATTATCCTATTTCTGTCATGAGCCGATCGCAGCGTGTGTCTTGCGTGTGTCTGCATCTAACCAGGCGCTGTCAGTCTTTCGCTCCTCGCGCCCTGCCCAGTTTTGTGTGGCACTGATTTCGCACGTTAACGACGACGACGACCGCTAAGCTTTATTTAAGTTTTGTTTCTTATGCATACGTACATAATATATAATGTCTACGTCTATTCGACTAAAACAATGTGCTTGGTTTGTTTGTAAAAAGCTTTAGGTATAACGTGGTCATCTCTTCTGTGATCCCATGGTCGTGGTCCATAATGCTCATAGCTGTAAAATAAACTTCTGTTTTACTGTTTTCTGCTGTCAATATGGATGTCATGTGCCTGGTTTCGAGCAACTCTGTGAAAAGGATTCTTCGCCGAAAAGTCCTGGTGAACTTTGGAAACATTGTTGAATTTTAGGCGGAGAAACTTTTGCCTGGCTATTGTCACAACCAAGTACAAATAATTTTTATCGGCTAATATGGTTAAACTAGTGGTTCTCAACTGTTTTTTGGCCCACCATGAACCATCTTTTTTTTTTAAAAAAAAAGATCACTTTGCTATGCTGAGACCTCACGAGCACCTAGTCAAAACTGTATTGCACGTAGGTGGTCTTGGATATTTTATTGTACAGTAAAGATTACATGGAATGGGACCGTTCGGCGATGCCGTTTCGGCGATAAATCGGTTGCAAGACATGATATTTTTGATGGGAGCGCTTTTTATGTAGTTTTTTCGAAAAATTTTTGGTTTAGCTTTAGGGCAAACAAACATTCTTTGTAATCTAACCTTTGAAGTATAGCAAAATTCGGCTATATCGGTTTTCGACTACAACGACAGTTCGCCTATAACGACGCTTTTTCTTCGGTCCCGGCAGAATCCCAATC
>JGI24159J19872_10004608_pt1 | contig 17606 bp, 9 predicted proteins | sample Ectturendosymbi4_FD_19872 | JGI IMG/M metagenome (IMG submission 19872) | reverse complement strand
TACTTTTTTATTAGTGCTATTTTTAAATTTTTTTTATATTGCTAAAAACATTCTAACCACACCAAAATCCTTCACTTAAATTCGATCCACTCATCTGTGTACATAGGCATGCGGTTTCACCTGTACATTTTCTTCACCATGTTCTGAGTTCATTCGTTTTTTTGTTTTTTTGTTTTTTGTTTTTGTTCTTCTTTTCATTATGCTTATTTGATGTCCAACTGTTGTTTCTCAACACTTGTCAAAAAATGATAAACGGGGTCTCTCGCCAATCCTATATGACACAGCGCCCCTCTTTGTTTACACTGATCAACTATTGTGACATTGTGTTTCCACTTGCTCTAATGTTCGCTAATGGTTGGTTTACTGCATGCGATGGCTTTTATTATGCTTCTGCTTGTTGGCTGAGTCATATGAAACAATAAACCATACCATACCATTAACGCTCTCATCGACTCGGCTGTTGCTGTCTATTTGCTTCATAGGCTGCATGATATGGAAAGGAGCGGTGACAGCCAATAAACTTATTGGAGCCCCATACACACGGCAATGTTTTATATTTAACGGCGTTGACGCAGCAGATACAAAGTTCTGCGCAGGAGCACAATGACTTGGTTGCCTGTAGGTAGGCGTCAACTCCGTACTGCCACAAATCTCTCTAAAGCTTTTCCGGAAAGACTCAATTGAATGCTTTAATGACGTCGACACTTTGGCATGCTCCCAAGACTTCTCGAAAAATTTCTGGAGAGTGAAAATTTGGTCTGTAATGCTACAACCAGTACCAAAGCCGTGGGTATTCACGAGATTAGGTTCAATAATCTCGCAGCATCGTTTTGTCTGCACTGGGCATACACTTTTTTCCGGGAGATCAAGGTGGCAAATGTCTTGTTAATTGGAGCATTCCTTCCTGTCTCCTTTATTGTGTATGAGCTTTTATCACCCTATTCTGCAAATCCCTCCCAGCAGTGCCGGATTAACAATAGTAGCAAAAGCAGCAATTGCAACACAAGAAACAAAGCACAACCACCTGCCTGCAATTATTTGGCATTTGTATTATGATGCAAGCTGATAATTGTATCATAATAACAATTAATTAGATGGCTAAGTGAAGTCTATTGATTTGCGTGTTGTGCTTAGTGAGCGCGTTGGGTTAAAGACAACATTGCTAGAATATATTTTTATCCCACGGCGCGATATTTCCAAGTGGTTCAGTTACACTAGTTAGTAGTAATGTCTGGTAAAAAAACTTCGTGGTAAACCAAAGCTGCCAAACGTTTTGACATATGTGGTTGCAAGATTCAGTCAGTGCCTACTGCCTATCCTGCTGATTAAAGATAAGCCTTTTGCGAAGTTTGCGACAATGCAATCAATGCGACACATTGTGACCAAAACACAACTGGTAGCAAAGCACTCAAATAAGAATACATAACTTTTTGCATGCCCCCCTGATGTAACACAAAGATTTAAGTTACAAAGACCAGACCCAGACACTTGTAGGGCTGAAGCTATGCTCCGATTGTTTATCGCTGACCACTGTTCTACTGTATAAAAACATGCAACCATTTTAAAGAGATCGTCAAGAACTGTGTGCCATACAAAAAACGAAGTAAGCTGCAGTGACGTTTCTCAAAATGTTGACTAAAAGAAAATTATTGGCCGAAAAGTGTGTTGACCAAGACCGGCATTTTCAGCCGATGCACACGAAAAATTAATATGTTGTATAACTTTATAGGTTTCTTTTAATCATGTTAAAAATAACAGGTTTTGAACAGAATTTCACTGTTTTCAGCAGGTTTTAGCTGAAAATTTGTGACAAGACTTTTAGTAGAATCTAGCAGTTTTTTTGTGACACCATTTAGCAGATTTAGGGCACAACCATCTGCAACACTGGCGGTCAGCACGATACATTCCCGACTGTCATGTTATGATGCAAACTGGAGAAAGCATGCAGAGAGCTATAGTAACACGGATGCCTTGCCCACACGCTTTATGATTGAGCAAATGTTGAAACGTTTTTTAAACTTAGGGCCCCGCGCTCTTGAAATACTACGGGCCCCGCGCTACCTTAATCCGGCACTGCCTCCCAGAACGCCAAGCCACTTGACGCACATGAGTTGGCCAGAGAGTTCCACCTCTGTTCAATTCTTTAAGAATCACATGTCAGATTTCATCACAAACTGCAGCTTTCACGGTTTTCAGTGTCTTCACAGCTGGGGAGACATCGGACATGTTGGTGGTTTTCTTTTATGTCAAACTTCACCTGCTGTGTGTTGGATGGTATGAGACTGCTTGGTTTCAATAAATTTTTGCAATAATCTCTCCATCTTTCAAGGATGTTCTACTCATCTCCGAGTAGAACATCGTTTGGTCTGTGATAGATCATAACATTATTAGATATTTTGCCACCGACACACCCAAGGATTTGTTAGAACAGTTTCCAATAACAGGTGCTTAATTTATGTCCGAAATTTTTCCGAGATTGCATTTCAGAATTTTTACTTGTCGGGCTGCGGACTTTCGAATCTCAGCGTATTGCAATGCAGAGAAAGTCCGACTTTTTCTGCAGCCAGGCCTTTAGGCTATTTTCTTTTCTCAGACACCATCTTGATACTGTAGCTTGGCGTTATCCTACATGGCCTTGTTACAGCTGAAAATATTCAGGCATTACTCAAATACGCGATAATTGATCTTAAATGACAATGCAAAATTCCACAAGTAAGCCTAATGCAAAAGCTATCGCCAAATTGAACAATCGGTAACTTTTCCTGTCGGCAATTTCTCATGAAAAAGAATCCAATCAGATCAATGAACACTCAAGCTGTCGCATTGGATTTAATAGGTGGTCAACGAATCAAATGTGAAAGTCTGCGCAACGGTCGTTAAAATTCTCAGCTAGCAACCACATATGATATAAAAAATTGAAAATTCCTGCTACACAAATGCTACATAATTGTTCATTGATCTTTTGTAGAAGAAAATACCACTGACTCAGCAGCGAAACCAGAACACAAATTTGGGGGGTTGATTTTAAGCGGAAAACACTATGTTGTTTGGGATACCGCCTCTCAAAGCAGAAAATGACTATATATTCCAAACACTTTGGCCCCCCTGGCTACGCCTATGCCCTGACTGATATTCAAAGTCCCTCGTTCTCACTTGGCTGTTTTACACATCATTCACTTGCAGATATGCTTTTCATGCAGTTCAACCTTGCTCGAGCACAAAGCTAAGAGAACGCAAAAGAAATAAACACAAGCTTCACCTCTGGTATGCCAGACCCGCAGGCGTATGGAGCGAACATTTTGACGAGGACCGCAGCCAGCGTGGAAAACAACAAAGCGATGGCCATGTACGCGATGTAGTTGAACGTGCCATAAGGAATGGCAGCCTGAATTTTGAAAGAAAACATTGCAACAGGTGTTTATTTCCGCGATCTATGCTTTCATTTCGAATTCAATTCGAGTAGTACCGAAATGTACCCTGTCGACAAACCAAGAGATTAATTCATGAAGTTTATTTAAAAGTTTATTTTTTAAGAATATTGATCTTTTCCTAGCAGTTATATAAGATGATTTCAATCTTATCCGGTTGTTTTTGAGGTTAATTCTAAACACAGCGAAACTATTGCACTTCAGGAAGCAATGAAATACTAACAGCCGCATTTAGCTCGAAAATTTCGCCCCAGCTTTTCCAGTCGGAACAGTTCGATGGAGAAGGAATTGGAGATTTTGAATTCCAGCAGCACGACGCTTGATTAAAGTAAAAATGTTTTGTACAAATTCCAAGCTTCAAATCTGACAACCACTTTGTAGTGATATCAATCAGACCTGCACAAGTACCTGAAAAACATTTAAAAGTTCGCCATAAAGAATCGATAAATTGAGTCAAGGGTGTACGTTTATTCTGAGGCTACATTAGAACCATAACATGGTGTTTTTTCCTTTTAATATTGTTAGGCGGCTAAGAGCTTTTCTTTGAAAAGTGAGAAGAATTTTCTGGCAAGTGCTAACCACGTTTTTACCATACCTCAGGTTTTTCATCTATTTAAGGTAGTTCTGCTGTCTCCACACCAACACCGGGCCAAGCAAGGTCGGAGATGCAAACACGCCACCTGATGTTTGTTTGACTTCTGTGCCACCTAGCCGTGGGTATAGCAAGAAGCACTTGCTTCGCCAACTTTTGCTGGAGCATTCCTATCACAGGGCCGAATTAGTGTAGCCGAGATCTCTCTGGAAAAAAGCTCTCAATTAAGGACTTTACGAATTGCACATCTGCGTACTTTGTCGCGATGTGTCACTGCGTACTTTGTCGCGATGTGTCACTGCGTACTTTGTCGCGATGTGTCACTGCGTACTTTGTCGCGAAGTGTCACTCAGTGTCACTCCGTGAACACTTCGCAAAAATCCCATTATAGCTTTTCGATGTTTGAAAGATCCTGAGTGATAAAGCTCACGCATAACTGCATTTGCCTTACCAATCCGTGCAACAATCTACTTCTTCCGCCTTCCGTCACTGGTGACAAATACAGCTCCAAGTTACTTGAACTTTTTGGCCTACTGCAGTGTACTGCCGCTTACTTGCAACATTTACACCATTCGTGCCAAACATACCTGCTGCAAGCCCAATAAGAAAAACTAGCAGCCATCCTGAACCAGCATCGTGCCAACTTTTAACGGTGTCAAAGCAAGAATTGTCCTTTTGCAAATGAATCTGTCGATGACGCAAGCGGTTTCTAGACATTTCGCGCAGCCAGTCAATTGTGTGAAAGTCTCCATACGTTCCGATGTTCTCGAGTTCTTTGTCGTCATCCACTTCCTTCGCGTCAGAGCTTGTGCCTGGACTTGAACCGTTTGTTTTCGCAGTGCCAGTAGAAGCAACACCTGGCAGAGAATACAATTTAGTATCCGAAGGTGTGGACCGTCATTCTCAAAAATGTGTTTTTTAGAGTCTCAATCTAAAACAGTAGAAAAAAATTTGATTGAAACGTTTCAATATTATCACCCAGCATTATCGGTAATTGCGAAATAATTTTTCGGTAAAAGGTAGCTGCAATACTAACATAAACACACTTTTAGTTGTCATACAGCAATTGTTTATTTATTTACTTGTTTGTTTCCAAAAGTTTTTCAAAGGTATTGTTTCTTCTTTTCCGAGAGACGAAAATGAAATGTTCCGTTTAAGTGTTTCCAATCCGAGCATGGTGCATTCAGTTCAAGTGTGTCTAGTAACTTTACCACAATCCAAGAAAAATAGTTATTATGAGCAAAAAGATTCATCAAGACTTATAAATTTTATTATATCAAACAGATTACATCCAATTATCACCTTGAGCACGCACTTCTTTTCATTTTCGTGAGTAAACGCTTTCTCCCAAGAAGAAACATCGACTGTGATTTAAATTAACGTTTATGAAAAGCATCGGTATTATGTGGAAGCAAAATAAACTGACTGCATTTTCTGTGTGAAAAGCATATAGCAAGCAGTTTTTGCGGGTGCAAGGGATATTTTGCCCACATTTCCCCAAATTTGCCCGATAAACCTATATGCGACAAATTTTGTCCGTACAAATTTTCTGCACCTGTTGGTACATTATAGTTTCCTCTATCATGCTGCCATAGACTTGAAAATAGAAAAATTGGTACTTGAAATTTGGTTCATAATCACCGAACTGAACAAAAGTGCCCCAGACTGTTCAAGAACGTTGTCAGAAGCCAGCTTGCTCAGTGTTCTCGAGGATCTGTGCCAGAGTTCTGAGGATTTCCATTCACATTCCAGCTGTTGATGTCAGCAAGGAACCTCACATCTAGCTGAGTTAGGCCCAAAGTTGTTGCCTTCTCGGAGGACAGATATGTGATACATGTGGCATGTATCATCATATTTATATTATGGCTATGCTGTGAATCTCAAGACATTGTCTGTTTAACTGTGCATATACGCAACAAACTGTATGCCAAAATCAAAATGTGTTCATCCAAACACTGAAGTTAAAATTAAAAACAAAAGCTTTTCTGTACTTGCCTGGCATGAACACTGCTAAGACGAAGGTGATGCCCTGCATAATCCTCGATTAACTCAGTGCACAATTTATAAAGCACATGGATGAAAACCCTTCGTTTGTTCAAACTTTCAAGTGAGCCAGTTACTTATCAACTCTCGCAAACTATGACACAAAAATACTGAAAACAGTTTGTTGCTTTTATAAGAATAACACTGGTCAACAGCAAAATTTAAACGGTGATTGCAATAACTGCCCCTAAAAGTATTTTTGACGCTGATTTCAAGCATGTCAATATTTTTTGTAGCACATCTAGTTTTTGAGGTATCTCTATGCTTTGGTTACGATCTACCTNGCCTACCACAGGCCTATGAACAGCAGAAGGTAGCATTGTTTTGCATTGTGACGTACGCAGAACAATAATTGATGTAGCAGACATACCTTTTGCGAAAGTAAAGCAAGTTTACCAAACTTAACTGAGTGATTTAAATGCAAGAATCTGTTTTATTGAGTGACATATTGATATCTCTGCGCACACAGGCAATTTAAAACATTAAATCCCCATTGCACATTCCGTTAAATTAACTTAATCGTATGATAACAATCAGATTGTTTTGAATGCTTTTCAGTTGGCTATACTGACTACCAGTGGAGCCTGTGTGGAACTCTCAAGGTCATAAGCATAGCGTATTAATAGGAATGCACATAGGAGTTACCACTACTGCTGTTTTTTATGTTTGTGGGACAACCACTCTAGGTGCTACTGCGGATCACTATGAAAAGCAACATTCGTCCACAAGAAACTTATATGTTCCTGGAGTGAACAGTGTTCAGGAGTTCAGCATCCTCCATTAGCAAATCATGATAAGTCCCGATGTCACCTCTTCACACAAAATTGGGCTTGATGAAAAATTTTGTGAAACCAGTGGCCAAATGCAATTCCAGCAGTTTTAATATTTAACTATTTCTGTGACAGGTTTCCTGATCTCGGGAAAGCTAAATTGAAAGAAGGAATTTTGTAGGTTTGTAGATTTGTAGAAGTTTTGACAGATCGGAGCTTCCAGTTAAGAATGTTCAGTTAAGAATGCACTGAAGTTACAAACTCAGAAGACATTCAGGTGCATATGCTTGATCTTTATAAGAAATACTAAGGCTCATTTTTTTAAGCAGAAGTTGCAGAATTGCTTTAGCTTACATGGAGAAGGGCTTGCATATATCTTTAAAGGTGCATTTTTTTCATTCACACCAACGTTNTTTGGAAAACCTTGATGCCATGAGTGACTACCAGGGTGAATAATATCCAAGCTATTGCAGCAAGAAACCAGGNGCTCTGAAAAGAATNAATCATGGTATCGCCTGCTGAATGTTGTCTCGTGGTTATNCCCAGGCCACATTTTTTAAAAGAAAATCTTGTTCAAAACACTTGTAGAAGTTTTATGAGTTCCATCACCAAGGCCAGGATTCCTCTGCTTATTTGTTCAACTTGTTTTCTTGGTCATTCGTAATAAATTAACAAACTTTATATAGACTGAATTATCAGGTCATTTTTGACTTGGAAACAAAAGCTAATATATTAGCATACAACTGTTTATTTTCCCAAAAATGCCTTTCTCTGCAACTCCAGAATTTGACGTGCCACAAGAAAATGAATGCCAAATTTGGAATCAGCATCCAAAAGTTATCTAAAAAAGTTATGTCATATTCTCGTTTAATATAAAAAGTGTTTTTTGTTGACCTGTGTATTTAATGATTATTGTTAAAAAATGTCGAAACTTCTTTGCCCAATTTTTTGGAGATTTTGCACAAACTTTTGACAAATCTTTTAGGGGTGCGCTTGCACCCCGTTTTTTTGCCGTTTGTGCTTTGTTGGCAATAACACAGCTGACTTAACTTTAATTTTAATAAAAGTCAGGCTCTTATTGAAACAACATCAACTATGTTTTCTCTTTTGCCCTTTAACGCCCGCGCGAGCCACTATGGTGCCTTGCACGTTTTGTGTTATAGCCCGCCAGCCGCTATAGCTAGAGGGCTGTTCAAACCCTCTACGGATGCGGCAAGTCTTGTAGGTTCGATTAAATAATATTTTTTTGATTTGGGTGAGGGGTTCGCCTGAGAGGAGTTTGCAAAGTGGGGTGTTTTTGGAATTTTGACCAACTTTGACTGGCCCTGGACGCCAATCTAATGAGAAAAAATTTTGGCTCAAACGTGTTTTGGAAACTAGATGATCTCCCGCGGCGATAGAGCCTTTGATTGACCTTCTAGCATGTCAGTAACCAAAGTTATGGCTCAAAAACCCCACCTTACTCCCAAAATCACAAAATGCATGAGTCTCCCACTGGCGGCTACTGTAGCTCACGATAACCTGCGATACTCGCCGCTAGTAAACGCTAGCGAGCTAGTCGAGCCCTCGAAAGACTCTTGAAGTCTTCTAGTTTGCACTGAAAAAAAAACATCTGAGATTCGGGGGCGGGGTTTTCGGTGGGTGGCGTTAGAAAAAGGGTAGGTTTGGCTTTTTGGTTGTTCTATTATGACGTCATCACCCGGACAGAGGGCCAGAATTGTGGCTCAAAATTTGGTTGTTTTCTAGGCTGGAATATGAAGCTTTAAAGGCCTAGTTCGACATCCTAGCGTTTCTGGTGCCCAAGTTAGGGCCAGAAGACCCCAAATCATTGAGGACATGGCTGAGCAATTTCAGGGGATTTCCCTAATTAATTTATGCTTATTTTGCCATAACTTTTGAATCAGAAATGCTAGAAAGTCCATCAAACCCTCTAAAGACTCATATTGCAGCCTTGAATCCAAAAAAACTTCAAGTCACAAAATCTGATGGATTGTTCGACTCCCAGGATATGACGTCATTATCCAAATGTAAACAAATATGTATGAACATCCTCTCAATATGTAAACATCAACAAAAAAACCCTTGATCTCAAGCTGAAAAAAATTTTTTCCAGTCTAAACTACTAGTCTTCACGAATCTTTAGAGGGTTTGAACAGCTCTCTGGCCTATTCTAACGGCGAGTTATGGCCTTTTACAAACGGGGTGTTTTCCACCCCAGGTTAGTGTTTAAAGGGGTAGGAATTTCGACTAATTTTTGGTTTTTGTGACATAATTTTTGATCCAGATATGCTAGAAAGCCAATCAAGGGCTCTAAAAACTCGTAGGCAGTTTTGTAAAAATACTTGGACCAAAAGGTGGGCCCATTCGATGGGCGTCCAGGGACGGGTATAGTAGGCCATAAAAACGCTAAAACACCCCCACTTGTTACTTCCCCCCAAGAGATCCCCAAACCCAAAACTGAAAATTTGTTTTTTGACTCGGAACTACTAGACTTGCTGAATCGGTAGAGGGTTTGAACACCTCTCTAGCTGCAGCAGCTGGCGAGTTATGGCCAAAAGAGTGCCGGCCACTACAGTGGCCCGCGCAGACGTTAAAGGGCATGTCAACAGAATTAGGTCTGATTGCAAATTACCAATTTCAAAATTTCAAATTATGGTTACGGTATTTGCATTTATATGAATATTCTAGAAAACAATCATAATGCCAGCAACAGTTGGACAATGCAAACACTTATTCATAATTTCCCGCAATCGAGCATTTAGTTAAATCGTTTTTCAGAACGAGAAAAGTAAATTTTGTGTTTAAATTCATTGTCGTTTCAGCACCTAAAGAAAAATACAGATTTTATCCTAATAAATATGTAAAATATTTAGTTATGTTATTCTTTTCTGAGAAATATCAATATCTGAAATTAGTAAGTGCATGAAAAAAGCATCGCCACTGGATATGGAAATGCAAAATTAATTTCCATCCTCGTCATACATCCAGTGTTTTCTAAATACAATCTTGGTTTCAGTCCATTTAACTGCTTTAACGTCTCTTGCTATTGAAATAAGAGCTCTTACTTTTCAATCACTTGCCTTGTACTGCGAGGTATTGCAACATGTTGCAAAGTATAAATTAAAAGTTTTATGAAACACGCTGTTTCAGCTCCATTTAGTAATCACCAACGAGTTTGAAACAGTGCACAGCACATTGGTTTATTTTCGTGCATTATTGTGCCAACAAATCATGCCATTATTCAAACACTCTTTTGAAACTTGTTAATGCAATCATCATCGCAAGACACTTTTTGAACAGCAACGGTTCCTTCAAACCTCTCTCCTATAACAATAAACATCTGATTTGTCTGCACAACACCTGCTTTTGCTAGAAATCGGTTTACGACAACATCGCATACTTAACAAATGCTCTTTCTACAGTGGCACACAGACAGCTACTAAATCGCCCTGACACTGTGGGTTCTCCAAGTTAATAATGCATTTGACGCAGAGCTACTGCAGTGCAGGTGGTGACGGAAAACGGAAAAGGATGTCATCAATAAAATTAAACCTTTCCCAATAAAATGAAGTATCGCGAAGCATAACTGTGTTGAAGCGTATAAGGTTGACAAGAAATCAGCGAAACTAAATTACAGATTTGTGCAACTAACGCTAATTAAGATGTTTGGTAGTGTGTTGTGCAGCAATAAAGTGGAGTGGTGCCTACAAATTAAAATGTTTGATTTTGGAAGGTACGCCGGCAAACTTGTGGCTTGTCAGGTCTGCTTTTAAGGTTAGACTGCGGCAATCCACAGGCTATCTTAAGAACATGCTGTCATCGCAGGGATTGGGATATTTTTGAGTTGGTGGTCCTAACACTCACGCATCGGATATAATGTGCTTTGCAAAACGCTTAGATCTTTGCTGTACTTGGAGCTAAAGCTGGTGAGAAGAGATTTGAATATTCAGCTTAAATATTACGCAGCGATTTTTCCTGAAAATATCTTAATAGCTTTTATTTTGATTGAAAAATATGAAAAATGGGTTTACAGGTAAACTAAAAATGAATTTGCAATAAAGAAAAAATGATTTTTTTTTAATTCGAAGCAATGAATTTGCAGGTGAACGAATAAATGAATTTACAATTTACAAAAAATGAAATTTCAGTTGTTAAGCTTCTAAACAGTGACAAATAACGCAAAGAGTGTGACACAAACGACACCATTATGAACATGTCAAGAATATTTGCAAAATTCGTGAAAATTTCTCGGTTGACTGCTTCACGGGAACTTTCGTTGTCAATCCAAGAAAAAGACGTTCGTCTAATCAGAAGTAGTATGTTTTATACACGTTATATCAAAAGATGTTGTGGGTAAAAGTCACAAGTTTGCTGTCGAATGCTTTCTCGCTGTGTGTCCACCTTGCATAGTATGACTTGTGGACGGATTAGTCGATATGATTTGTTTCAAAGTTACTGACGCCCCGTTTTTCTGCATTGGCGAACGTACGACACGTCAACGCTACCAACATGGAAGCAAAAGAAAACTACCACCGGTTTGAAGACTCAGCGATACTGCTGCCACCGCCAGATCCAAGAAGTCTTGGCATCTATACAGTAGATATGCTTAGGAAAATATTCTCAGTGCTTATGCGCAAGCGCGGACACAAGGGTGAATTAAAAGTATACATCCCCCAGGGCCACAACCAGCTGAAATTTTCGGGGGATGAAATGATTGTAACTTGTGCCAAACAACTAAGATGTTATTGTCGCTTTCAAATGGTTTTCAAAAATTGCCAGGGAGAATCGTAGGTTTACACCACTGCTTGCCGGCCTGCATCCCCCGCTAGACAAAAAATGTTTGCATAAGACTAAAGTAACTTGAGGCTGTATTTGTCACCAGTGACGGAAGGCGGAAGAAATAGATTGTTGCACGGATTGGTTAGGCAAATGCAGTTATGCGTGAGCTTCATAGCTCGGGAGCTCTCAAACATCGAAAAGCTATAAAGGAATTTTGCGAAGTGTTTACAGAGTGACACTTAGCGACAAAGTACGCAGCTGTAAAATTCGTAAAGTCCTTAATTGAGAGCTTTTTTCCAGAGAGATCTCGGCTGCACTAGTTCGGCCCTGTGATAGGAATGCAGTTCATTGAAATTCATTGCCAGTGTTCTTATATAACATATACTTAATCGCCAAAAATATTGTAAAATTACTTATGCTTGCAATTAGTCAAAAACGTTTCTTCTGTAATGCCTCTGTGCACTGTCGTATTTGAAAGTGTACATGCTAAGCCTAGGGAGAAATCTTGTCTGCATGGACTGTAATTGACCACTCAGTACATGATTCAAAAGAATACCAACTGTACTGATTCTTCACCGATAACCTGATCACTTACGTTTCAAATATTTCATTCATTTCCACACCTGCCTTTCCTCTTGGGGGCTTTTCAAACATGCTAAGCTGTATATGATCCATGTTCAAAAGTCTGCTCTTCGTGACCATAGCAACAAAAGTCATAAAAACGAAGAATGATGATCAAACGACCTGAAGTACCGCCACACGCACCGCTTAATCCAACGTGTTTCCATTCAAGCATCTAACTCAGATAAATAGCCTACTAAGGCGATTTTAGCCAACTGCTTGGGTGCCGAATGGTCATCTCCGCAAGGCTTCATCAGCAAGTGTCACGTGCTTTGCATACAAACCATTTCTCGGATGTTCGAACAACCACGCGAACATGTCACGGCAGTTTCCACTTAAAATTTTTTTGCTATCATTTTTCCTTATTCGATCATTTTCACTCTGCCCACCTAACGTGTTCGTTCTATTCCATCCACGTTCATTGATTACTTCAGCGTGCGGATCTTCAAATAGCACTAGCAGTGCACGCACCCCGCTTTGTTCTAGCACCAGAGCGAATTCCTATCACTTTCGTGCTATAATGCGCTGCTTAAGATGTTGCCTTAGTTCTGAAACAGTAGTTTCGTGAAATGTCTTAGTCTGGTCTTTAGAACAACTTGGGGTTGCCAGATCACTTGAAATTTTTTCGAGGATATTTTTTTCAATTAGGTACGGTCAGTGGCGTGAAGAGGTCTGGTGATGCCCGGGACGACTGCTTGATTGTATGCCCCCCCTAACAAATTCAAGCATTGAGCAGTGGAATGGCGTATGGTGGTCAATGTAACTGGATATACGTTGTTTGTGACGTCACAATATGACGTCATTTTGGCGTTGGTTTAGTGAAGTTTGTTGACACAACGTGCATATTATTCTACACGCACTCTCCTTACCCGTTATTGAAGCCTACACTGCAATACACATATATTAATCAGCGCTCCATGTCAGGAGACCGGAGCAAAAGACAGCACTCAACGCTAAGACAAAGAAGTTCATAACTTTAAAAATATCCGGCAACGAGTTAAAACAGGGAAGTAGAACACACTCAGTGCTACGTCAGAGGAGTTCACAACTGCAAAAATATAAAGCTGTGCATTCAAAGAGTGCAGTAAAACACACTCAACGCTACGATTGGCAGTTCACAGATTAAAAATATGGCTGGGCGAATGTCTCGTCGAATAGCAGTCGACCGGAGAAAGTACGCGGCTAGTATGGCGGACACCCAGGGTCATAGGCGTAGCCAGGGGTGCCAAAGGGGCCATTTCCCTCAAACTTTTTAGATAATATAGTCATTTTATGCTTTGAGAGGCGTTTTTCTGAACAAAATAGTGTTATTCGCCTGAAATCAAACATTTTGGCCCCCCAAATTTTTGATCCCCCAAATTTTTGGGCTGGCTACGCCACTGCCCAGGATTGGTAGTTTAAAACTGGCTAAACTACACAAGAATTGAAAATGCGCATAAACTACGCAAGAAAACGTTCGTCTTTATTTATGCGACTGTTATGCGTACAACCATGGGCGCAATTAGGTGGGGGACACGGGGGACGCGTCCCCCCACTTTTTCAGACAGTGGGGATATAATATGCCATGTTACCCCACATTTTTCTCTTTAGGTTTCGTAATATATTGGTTTCACACCAAGCTGTCCCTCCCACATTTTCCAACAAAATTGCGCTCATGCCTACAACTACTGGGAAGACAGAACAGATACGCGTGTGTGTGAGCCGATCAATCCGCCGAGAACCGTCGCCAGAAAGTGTTCACTAGGGGGCTTCACGTTTGTGCAGGAACGCTTGATATCGAAAATTTATCAAAATCTCTACTGATTTATAGTGTTTCATATTTTAATTTTGGGACCTAGGGCTTTGTCTGGAGGCCCCCATGGCGACGGGACTGAATCTGCCTGAACTGCCAATTAGTGACGAAGCTGGAAATGATGCACATAGCCCTATTGCAAGCACAGGTGTGAAGTTGCATTAGCTCACACCCAGGGTTGCCACGTCAAAAAACGAAACGGGAAACTGATGTTTGAAATAGGAGATTTTTGAAATTTGGCTCGGAAAATTATACGACCGTAATTATTTTTCAATTCTTTTTTGTGACTTTCCGTTGGTAGCTTGATCTGGGCAAAGTCACGTCACTATCAGTATAATTGGGTGTGTGTCGCACACCTAGAGTATAGGTCCCTAGTATTGAGGAATGTGAGAATTACTGGCGTTTGAGTATCGTAAAAACTAGTGTTGACAAAGAACACAAGTTTCTAAAAATCAAATCCATGCAGCATGTGTTAGTAGTCTTACATACAACAGGAAAAATCACCTTGCTACAGCATTTCAATTTTGCAATTTCACTTTTTGGATGCCCGGGGACGTCGTCCCGATTGCCCCCTCTACACGCCACTGGGTACGGTGGGCTACTTTCAGAAAGCTTAAATCACGTAGGACAAGTCAGGCTGTGTTAACCATGTACAAAAGTGAAAATAAACGAAAGGTATTGTGACGACACAGCCTTTCTACAATAATTTACTTTTTACTGCACAGCTGTTTGAAATGGAACAAATCTACACATTGCCCTGTTCATTTACATTGTTTATTCTTGATTCTTGAATGTTCGACGTAATCAAGAGTTCTTAAATGAACAATTTTTAAAATATTCAAGAATTTTCAAGGACGCGAAAATATTCAAGGACGTGTTTTTCAAGAATCAAGGACATTACGTGTTTTGATAGCAAACTCAAGGACAGTCCTTGGCGCGCAAGGTTGTCTGGCAGCCTTAAACAACTATGCGACAAAACGTAGGCCTAATGCTTGCAATTTTCTTCTTGCATGATGTGGTACGTTAACAAATATGGTCGGAGAATGTTTTTTTCCACTTTACAGAAGTTAAGAGAACGTTAGAGTGTTAAGGTGAAGTTATCCAATAGAATACCTCCAAAAACCGTGAGGCAGTGGCGTAGTCAGCCCAAAAATTTTGGGGGGGACCAAAATGTTTGATTTTAGACGAATAACACTATTTTGCTTGGAATAATGCCTCTCAAAGCACAAAATGACTATATTTTCTGAAAATTTTGGGGGCATGGCCCCTTTGGCCCCCCCCCTGGCTACGCCTATGCTGTGAGGTTTACTTCGAATATTCTATAAAGGGTGTAGTGCCACGCATAGAAAGGCTATACAGTTTTACGTCGAATGTTTCATGTTTGGCTATACGAATTAGGAAGATTTATCTGCAACGCTTTTGAAATGATCGTGTGCGACACGTTACCTCAATGGTTTTGATGAAAATACTTTTTGAGAAACCAAGCACAGTATTTTTCGGACCATAGGGCGCACTTAAAATCCTTTAATTTTCTCAAAAATCGATAGGGCGCCTTATAATGCGGTGTGCCTAATGTATGAACCTGGTTGTGCTTTCTCATCTAGAAACAGTTTTATGTGATAAACGGTGCAATTTATTTAATTGGTAGTTACGATTTTTTTGTAAACACGCCATCGTGTTACGTAATAAACCAACAATTGCAATGAGCAGCTTCCGAGAGTAGCTAGCACATACCACAGATTGTTTTACTCTGCGAGGCTCCTGACTACATGGGCGCTCACCGAATCAAACACGCGCTCAACTTTTATTTTATTCTATTCGTTTCTAGAGGATTAGGCATGTGGGACAGATTAAACTCCCAGTGGCGATTCCGGCACTCGGGAGTGATTGTGAATGAGTTGAATACAGTGACTTACCGGTACCTAAATTTTGCTTCATTTAATGCGTTTTATGTATGAAAAAATAACAGCTAGAAATATATTTTTGATACTGCGCCATATGGTCCCGAAAATACGGTACATCACTTTGCTCAGGGCTTGGTTTTTGTTGATTCTATATACTTAGAAAAATGTTAGAAACCTGTGCTTCCATGACTTTTCCTGATTTTCAGAAACAAATGGAACGGTGCCAGAGTTATTTTACAAAAACGTCCCTGAAAGCCTAAAAACAGAAAATTGAGGTAGGCTACTCTACTACCCAGCGTTACCTGATGTGTAGCAAATTTTGTTTATCTTACTACAGCAAACCGCGGTTAATCCGGATCTTCGCCAAAACCGGATAAAACTGGTGGTACGAATGATTTCTAACGTTATTCTTTACAAAAATCTTCGGTTTATCCGGATTTTTTTAATCCGGATCTTCGNCAATTCCGGATTAAAATCTGCTCTTTTCACATCTCGTANTCCGGGTTTTTCTGTACTTCCACGCTGTTGTGTTCTTAAATGCACTGACTGGCCTTTAGGAAAGATTCGGCAGCTTTCAGACGCAACAAAAGCGTGCTCACGATCACCAACGAACGCTCAGAATGATGATAACATCGGCTGCAGCTGAGCGTTAAATTCCACTAATCGTTGAGACCAATATTACACCACACACGGGCATAGCTTATCACGTTGAATATCACGCTGCCGCATTACGGTTTCAGTCTATTAACAGTGTTGAGTGTGCGCCTGAGTGTATTGTACTCGGCATAATGTCTGGAGGGCATTGGCATTACCTTTCAAATAGAACTGTTTGTGGACCAGTCGTAGAAATCTCTGCGTTTGTCAAAAACCACGGATTTCTTCGCAGCCAAGTACTCTTAACCCTGCTCAGGTAACCTCTAAATACAAACGCCGTTGTTGTCCTTACACAAAATGGGCAGATTTTGTTTATTCACTTATACTGGACTAACTGACAGGTTTGGACGCGCGCGCGGGTTTTTGTGCAACTTAGAAAGTCTTCTCAAGCTCATCCGATCAGAAAAAAACAACGTGTTGGTTTTGGAATATTTTTTATATGATGAAGAACAAAAGCATTTTTCCAAACAAAAATGTGGGAAGTGCTCTTAACAAATGAACGAAAAAGTATAGAAAAATCAAAAAATTCCGCCAGTAGACGTCATTAGTGGTCGGTTTAAGGTTTAAACAGAACCTCATTTCAAGCTTGTGGTTCTATCTGCAATAAAAGTGAATTAGGTTGAGACAAAAAACTTTTCTATTTTCATTGTAATTTTCAGTCACATTAATCAGCTTCGCCCGAAATGGGCAAATTTTTTACGAAAATCCGGCACATAAGACTAACTTGCCCAAAGTGGGCAAATGCTTTACGACAATTGTTGGGCAATCAGATTGATCGCGGCACTGCTATTGACTTTCATGTCTCACATACGGCCAGTCCCGTCGCCACAGGGGAGTTTGGTGGGCTAAGCCCACCCAAACAATGCACCAAGCCCCCAAATTGAAATATGAAAACTGTAAATTAGTGGAGTTTGTCAATTTTTACAATGTCAAGGCAACAACAGGGAAACCAAAAACTCACTCTAACCATAACGTCGTGTGATTTTCACCCCAAACTCGACTAACCACAACGTGGGGTGATTT
>JGI24159J19872_10004606_pt1 | contig 17610 bp, 13 predicted proteins | sample Ectturendosymbi4_FD_19872 | JGI IMG/M metagenome (IMG submission 19872) | reverse complement strand
GGTAAATTGCTATTGGAACATTTAAAGTCTTTTTATTTCAAAATATGTGTACTTGTGCATTAAAGAAAAATAGCCATAAGTTTGCTTACTTCACAGAAAATGTGCAGATAATGTTTAAGTTTGATNTTTAATGTCTAAAATGCTTGTCTTGTGCATTTAGAACTCTAGTGATTACAGTGTCCAAAATACTGTATATTAAGCCAAGTAGTGTTAATTGTAAATGAACGTTAAGTTTTCCTATGTGCCTAATTTGTTTCTCAGCCATTATTTTTGAAACTGGGTATCAGTAGCTTTTCGTGATTTTTTTAACAGTATTAATCAGATGGTATAGCTGCTGATCACCTGTGTATCATTCACACTTCTTCATACTTACAATAATATATGTCTCAGTTGATCTGTATATGCTTAACCTTTAATAGCTTAAACACATCCTTTTTGTGTTTGTCTGAATCTGATGTTGTTACAAGCAGTAAAGTAGTATGCAGCTGTCGGCTGTCTGTGACACTAAAGAGAAACAGACTTCTGCTTGCGCAGAGCTGCTTTTGCTATAAGGCCTCAGGCCCATTGGCTGGATAATTAGATCTCACGAGACAAGATATCCATTGCCGTATCTTTACTTACAGTTATCTAGAGTAGGGTTGGTTAATTGGGATGTGCGTCTTTGTTGAAGCTGTTGTTTAAGTTCATGCATATATTTTGTTTTACAAGATTTTATTGTTATGCTTTGTAACCTCAGGTGAATGTCAGACATGTGGCAAGAAATGCTCATCCAACTCCACCTCATCCGTTGATGATGCTAGGTATGGCACAGCAAATTGCTGTAATTTAGGTTTGGCTTTATGCTTATATTTTGCATCATACATAGTGAGCATAACCAAAATTACAACCTTTTAGGGTCAACCCAGTCTTGTTAACATATTATGATAGTAAGATGATTTACTGCTAATAGTAGAAAAAGTGAACAAGATATGATATATCTATTGGCTCTGTGACAAGTTACATGTGGTGCATCAAAAAATGTTGATTTTAAACATAAAAACAGTGTGTTCACAATAAGCTTATAGTTGTTGCAAGCAATAAGCTTATAGTTGTTGCAAACACATTTCATTGAAAAGCGTTAATATTAGCATACCTGATATAGTCATAGGCCTATGTTTGTATTTCTGGTAATGTATTTTTTCAGTGATTTGGGTGCTGTCATTAACTAACCTTCATTATTGAAGTAAATTTAAAATAAAGTTGGGTTAATAAATGTGGGATTCACCAGTTTTGATCGTGTGCATATGCATACAATATAATTATTTGCACATGTTGTTTAGCTGTTTGTTTTTGTACTTTATGATATCACACAACATATTTGTTGTATTGTAAGAGTTAGTGATGTATGGTGGTTCTTCCAGTTCAAGAGCAATTAGTTCGAGATGGTACTATTTTTTAAAAACTGAAGCAGTTTATTTTGTGACTGGTTATGCATTAAAATTAACCTTGTTATGTGTCTACAGTTGCACTTCTCCATTCTCTGTAGGCATGCAATAAATCAGGCCAAAAACTTGCAGATTTTCATTCATTTCATTGCTGCATTGCAGACTTTCAGATAAATTCTACTTTGTAATTTGCACGTTTTAGTCCCTTTTCATCATCTTCATCCATTTCTGCGAGGTCACCAGTTACTCTGAGCAGGACCAACACTTTGCCTCGAAAATACATGCTTTCTAGATCATTTTCTGTACCTTCTCAAAGCCTGAATTCCACACCAACGTGAGTTTAAAGAGTGTCTCTGTGTTTGCATTGCATGGTTAAATCACGTTACAAGTTTCTTTGATAAACTGGAATCTAATTCCTTAATGTTTTAAGTGTGAGAAACGATCAAAAATGTGTGTTTAAGAAAGAATTTATGATGCTTTGTACAGATAATATGGATCCTTTGTGTAAATTTAAATTGGGCTGGCTAAGTTTTGTACATAAAGGTGTAGTTTTTAAAATACTAAACAAGTTTGGTTTTGTTACTCATCTAAGCATGTCCATCATCTGTCTTATCAAATAAGTATTAGAAGCCTGTGTTAGGTTGCAGTCTTAACTTCTCTATTGTAGGGCAACAACAGCTAAGTAGCACAGTGTCTACTTCTCAGTTGAAAAGTTGGGTGATGGATCCACAAGTAGAGAGTAATTCCCTTTAGTACTCCTTCTGCAAGAGTGTTCACCATCACATTGACAAACAGGAAATTCAGGCTTCAGCCTGCTGCCAGTTGCTGGTGCCTGGATCACACATATAATTTTGTTTTAGTGTAGGGTGTTTCTTATAACTTTCTGTTTACCCAGTTGCTGCTATTTTAATGTACTGTATTCAAGTAACAGACTGTCTGAATTTAAAGAAGCTATTTTGGTGTACATTTGTCGGTGCAGCTCAAAAAGGTTAACGTTTTTTGGAAAGACAACATTGAAGCTGGCATCACCATCAATATCGCCAATGCCATTGAATGATAGCAAGACTCCATCACCCGCTCGATTTTTGTCCATGTACCAAGCTGTGAGAAAAGGAGTGAGGCATGTGCAACCTTCATGTATAAACATATATATTTTGTGTTGCTGCTTTTGTTGAAGTACATGATGAAAATGCATTCTGTGCATTAGCTTTATTGGGCTTTTCTTTACTGAGGTTGTGAGAGTGCAAGCACTTGCATTTAAATAATTTTCAGGGTTTGGTTGTTTTTCAGTGAACACATATCTGTAAACACAGCAGAGCTGAATGTTTTGCAAGTCCGTAAGCAGCGAACTGAAAGTCTCAATGCAGTAAGTACTGTTTTTTTGTATTTAGATGAAAAACCTCCTTGTTTAACCAATTTTTTTCTTGCTTGCAGGCACAATCTTACGAGACTGATAAGGTAAGACACATTCCTTGCATTAATTTTGTGGCTTTGCCTACTGCTTGTAACTTGTAATCAGTGCTCCAAAATATTATTGGAAGGCCCTAGCTTTATTGATCTCACAAAATGTTTTCTTACTGGAGACCTAACATGTCTCCACCTTACCGTCTATGTATTTTACGGGTGTGTTTTTCAGCTGTCTGCTGATAGTTAGTGTGCTGCGGCGTCTGGATCTAGTTGTGCTGCAAAGCTAGCACTTTATTGACCGGCAGTGTAGCAGTCATGAGATGCACGGTGATGTGTGAATGACATCTAACCTGCGTAAACATCAAAACTTCATTTTTGTGTCAATAGCACATAACGCACTTGGAGCGCTTAATAAAAAGACTGCAGTATCACCAGACGCAACTTGACGAAAAGCATGAAGAGTACGTACTGCAGCAACGATACCAAGAAGGTTTTTGACCGGCTTTGTTCAACCGTTAGCTTTTGATAGTTTGTAGTGTTTCCGAAGTAGATGTTTTGCTCCTAGTTTGCGTAATTGTTTGCTGTAAACGTCTTGTATGCACAGGTGCCTCCAAGCTGAAATCTGCCCTGAGTTCTTCTCGAGTGAGTTCCCGCTCATCTCTGTTGGGGATAAAGCACGACCTGTCGCGTTGCATGGAGGTGTGCATGTTGCTGATCTACGCACAGTATTACTTTACCGAGCACTTGTGGATAAATTAGGAGGATACATTTTGTTATCGCTGTCTAACATAAAGCCTTCAGGCTGGAAAACATCACACGCAACCTAATTTATGTATCTAGCTGTTCGCAGCATTGCCCACTTGATGTGTTTTACTGCGATTGTACATGCTTAAATGATTTTTGTATTAGCTGATCTCAACTAGTTGTACACCTGTGTTTTTACCCTATCAGGCTTCCATTTGCCAGGAAATATTCCCGGTGTGAGCGGGTGACTTGAGGAAGGAAAGTTGTAAAACGTGACTGCGGTATGCTTAGAAAAAAATGCTTGAACAGCTGCAATGAACATCTTTCTTAACTCTTTTCTTTGCAATGTTTTTAGGTGTGCTGGTTTATCTGGCTCTAATTTTCAGTCGTTTTCTTTTAATCTCAGTGCTCTATTTTCAGTCGTTTTTGTGGCTCTAATTTTTGTTCTTCTGTTTGCTTGATCGTAAAGCAATAATTTGCTCTTTATATTGATTTCCGCATGATTAGATCGTGGTAGGTTGCCCATATCCTTTCTGCTATCCGAATAAGACCAAAGCGTGGTTTTAGTTAAACTTAATTGCATAAGTGCGTGAAGAATTTTAGTGGTCACGTTATTGACCTCTTAACAGCGGTACCAAAAAACACAAGCTGAAAATTTTTGAAACGTTCTTTTTAATAATTCCTTGAAGTAAGCAGGTTATTTGAGTGCCATGAAAGCAATGCGGTGCTTCTCTGTCCTTCGCTTCTTGCCTAGTTACGCACTAAACAGCATGCATATATCGTGAACTTAAGCTCTTCTGCTTGCTTATTTCACACGCTGTAATTCTCTGACATGTGCGTGTCCAGAGGCTGTGCTTTTTTGGAACGTAGAGTTTGCGGTGGTAGTGAGCTTGTTTCATTGTTGCTTAAAGTACGGTTTGTTTGATAAAAAGCCGCTCTTTATTTTATCATCGGCTGTCAAAGTGTTAGTTTCAAAGGTAATGGGACGTTCTGTGTGTTTTTGTTCGTAGACCATTTTCCATATCATCATCACAAGCCAATGCAATAGGGGCGTATGTTAGTAAATTTTTCGAGCCATTTTTTTCATAGGGCAAGTGAATAGTTAGCCAAGCCCGCTTGTATTTGTGATGTGTCGTAGTGGTCATCGAATCGGAGGTTATTGCGATGGCTTTCATGTAATGAACGCTTCGTTTGGAACAGAGGGATATTACTTCATGGACCAAGCCTGAGATTAACTCAACCGATCGTAAAAATGATTTAAGTATCGCTTGGATAGAAAGAGTGAAGAACTGAATGAAAAGAACTTTACTGAAAACATATTTCTGAAGCATCCGTAGATGATTTTAGCCTCATATACGCATGTGCGCTTCATTTGACTTTATTGGAATGGAGCTGGAAGAATTATTCTTTAGGTACTTCGGAGTATCGCTTATTGCGGTAAAAGGAAATAAATGCACGATGCTGTCTTGCTGATATTGCAAGTTGCACATGACGGATACATGCGCTGTAGAGCGCAATGGCAACGCCGAATTTTTGGCAACTTTTTCGCGGTCAGTCGACGTTGTATCATAAAATGTGTCTGCCCCTTTTCCTGCTTCCCGTCATTGTATGCTTAAACCTTGACCCACTTGCGCTCGGAGGTGTGTGACCTTCTGTATGTTTTTTTAATTGCACCTTCTTCAGCATCATGTTGCATGTTTGTATTGCTCGGTACTTAAACAAAGCGTTTGTTGTTCATGTAGACCTTGTGTTCATTGGAACAAGACCTGTCCTCGCTTCTCGGTCGGTTCCGCCTTCAAATGAAAGGTGCGTTGCCGTTCACTCTTTTCTTTTGCGTTTGATTCTGTTTCCCCCATGGGTATCATCATTCCTTTAGTTTGTTGTGGGATCATCAGCCAGCTTCTTGAATTGTAAACGCCTGTGGCGATAAGGCGTCTTTGCCCGACCTCTATTTGTACTGCAATGGTCACACGTCGCGGGAGGATACACTGCTGGAAATAATTTGATGTCATTTCGATTGTTTTCACTGCTTCGCAGAACAGGTTGACGCTGCTTGCTTTGACATGCAGGGCTCCTGGGATTTGCTCGTTTGAGAGCGGGCGATCATTATGAAGTCGTTGTGCGGCACGGAGCTCAGAAGTGGAGATTGCGAGGTTCTGTCAAATCCTCTGGTGACCAAACCTGGGACCAGTCTGAACACACTCTGCAGCCATTACTCTCAGACTTGATTCACATCAAAGTAAGTTAGTTTTCTCTTGCTGGGAATTCTTCTGCGCCGCATTAAGCAGTTGCTAAACGCGTAATGCACATTTCGTGTTGGTCGCTGATGGCATTGATTTTCAGTATCGTGGTATGGGATAACGGTCGAGAGTACTCGTTTGCGCTTACTTTTCACTTCTTTCGAAATGTATTCCCAGGTAATGGAAGTCAAGCTGCTGGGCATGCTTACCCTCGTAGGCAGCGCCACCGTTGAAACAAACAACCTGTTCTCGATGGAAAGTCAGGTTTGTATTCGTAATGGTCTCAGGATTAATGCGGTTGCGACATTGTGGCTGCCATCTTGCGTTTGTTGGCCAAGAGCTTATTTACTTCCATTGCTGTGAAGCTGAACAGAGCAGTGAAAAACAAGCAGTATCAACAGTCGTTCAACGGAGATCGTTGCCTTTGAGAACTGCAAATCGGATATCAATGTATCTTCATATAGCGTGTTTGTTTCGCTAATATTGTGTTGTATTGCAGGATTTGCTACTCGATCTCAACGATACTGGCACTTTGAAGCTAAGCCTTTCCGTGACGTGGCGGTGAGCCTGTGTTGATCCTAAGCACTGCGTCATGTTAAAGTCACGCTGCTTGATCTAGTAACGCGGTTGCGTGGTAGTTGCGCGAAATCGATGCAGTTTTTTCAGAAAGCTGTAAGAAAACTACTTGTTAACAGGTTTATTCCGTATCTGCGGCCCGCTCTTTTGTTTCTGAAGCTTGATGATCCCCTTTGTGTAGTGCCAGCACGCGAAGATTCTGTTCGGAAAACATGGCGTGAATTTCGCCTTGAGTAAAAACAGAAGCTTTAGCAAAGTCGTATGAGAAACAACAGCAACGAAAATAAATTCTGTTTCAAGTGATCGTCCTGGACGTTTCCGTTGGTTGAAATTGTAAATGCTCTTAAAACTGGGACAGTCTTGTGAAAAATACACTGTTTGAACTTCGTCTTTCTGAGTTCCTACATTACACATGTCTTCGCTCTGTGCGACGTGCTTGGAGTGTGTCAGTGCTGATGTCGCCGGTAGTGACGGACGATCTGGACTTTCACTCTGTTTCTTTTTTTCAGTCCATTCGAAGATTACGAATATCCGGTTGGAGTTCCGATCTCAGGAACGTTCTCTTCGTCGACCTCGTCACGGCTTCGGACGCGGTCGGTTGCGGAGCGACCTCCCCCGAGACTGACGCGACCTCGCAGCAGATTGTCGGTCGCTTTGACTCGACCAATGTCCGCCGTGTTTTCGTCGTAAGCTTCACTCTGCCTGTTTCTGCAATTGTTGTCGACCGCACTCAGCAGCATCACGGCATCTGCTGCCGTCGTTGTGGGAAGAACCCCAGTTGACGTTCCTGGCTGAAAAGTCGTTATTAGTTGCTGATTGGCCCAACGACTTCCGTCGGAGACTGTTGTATGAGCGTTCGCAGATGATGCTTGGCCGTAGCGCGCAAACAGCTCTCTTGAAATGGCTTCTATTGTTTGCTGATACTTTCCTAAATTGGTGATGTCCGGGAAGCTGCTTAAGCTTTGTGTAGTGCCAGCGACTTTCTGTGATAATTCCACTGCGCGGCTCTGCTCCTCGATCGTTCGTCGGTTGAACTGTTTCCTTTCATAACAATTGCGATGAATGATTTCATTTCCAGGCGCAAACAGCACCACCATGGGCGTCGGAAGGGGGAGAGCAGGGGGCCAATGCCCCTCCCTCGATTTTGAAATTGACATTTTCCTTTTAAATCTTTGGCAAACAAGGTCGTTTTTTAAAGTTTCGAGTGGGTAAAATTAAATTTCACCACTTTTGCCTTCCTCCTAGAAAGCCTAGAAAAATCTTTTTGGCTACCCCAGATAAAATTCACTATTGCCCCCTCTGGAAAAATTCCTTCCTTCGCCCATGAGCACCACTATATTTGAACGAAAGCAAGAACTTTTCGGTGCTAATCGCGAACAGCTGAGCCTGCGAAAGTGTTTCGGGACTTGGCTGCAGAGCGCGTTTCAAACGCCTCGTCGTTCTGGCACGATTTTAAACAAACGTCAATCGTTTCCAGACCTTCCGCGAATTGCAACAATTCGAACAACGTCGACTACTTGGACGTGCTGTCGTCGTTCTCTTCCTCGTGCAGCTGCGCCGGGGATTTTATGCGCAGAGCGCGAAGACCCAGCAACAGCGAATCTCTTCCACAGGCTGGTGACCTCGTGCTGTTTCGTGTTTAACTTTTCGCTTAAATCGGTGGCGACCGTTCTTCCGACAACATTTAAACGTCGGTTGACGTGTGTTTTAAAATAAAACCACTTCCGGAAACCTGCGTTGATTCGGATGCACCTCAAACCACCGGCTTTGCTGCTTGACTGTCATTACTACGTTGCCATGCAAAATCACGTCTTTCCGTTTTCATTGCTTACGTCAAAGCTCGCGGTGATCATGACGTCCACTTGTTGCTAACGGTGACACATCGAGCACTGTCCAAGGAGCTTGTAAATCGGCCGTGGGAGCATTTTTCAAATTTGTCTTTTCTAATATACGCCAGAGCTGGCAAACCGAGTTGTCTGTGGCAGCGAATCGACCGCGGAATTTTCCGCTGAATAGTAATTACGTTATCGTGCAGTTGAGCCAACGCCTGTGCTTGACATTTGCCAGACGTTGGAGGAGATCGATAAAACTCAGGATCACCTACTGAAGTGCGCTTGCTCTCGCTTACACGTTATGCAGCCTGTCTTAAAACTCTACACAAGAAAGACTTTTTAAACCACCTTGTGCTTGCACAGTATTAACTTATTGCAAACCTGGTGTTTGACAAAACGCCGCTGGCTTCGTCTGTGCGCTTCATAAAAAAACGCGACATGTAGTCGGCTGCAGTTTATGGCACTTAGCAACCGCCAGTAAAATCGCTTCTGCAGGCGGCGCTCGCCGATTGCTCGGCAACCCGGTCTCTGTTCCACTATTATTCATTATAGGGTGGAGGCATGACTGTAATTTTCCTACTTAGATCGCGCCCACCACGAGAAGCGAAGAAGAAGCTTTCGTCGAAGCGGTTCTGACGCCGGTCAAGTTGCCAAGCAACTGCGAAGAAGATTTGCAAGATTCGGATGAGATTCAGGTTTGCGCAAACAACTTTATGTGGAATTTCATCGGTAAAACGTTTAAACCGAACTCTTTTGTCTCCGGGAAAACTTAGCACATTTCTCACTTTAACACATTTCTCTGCAAACTGTCCGTCGCAAAAGCCACAGTGCAGTAGTTATTCATGCCTGACAATTAACGTTGCATTGCTGTGGTGTAAAGTACATTCGTTTTTTTGTGATGCAAACGTCACACAAATCTAGTGGAATTAAGTCCGCGGCGTGTTGGATTACCTTTTGTGGCAAGAAGCAGCTGCTCGCTTTGGCTGTCGTTTGCGATGGCCTTAAAAGGGCGTGTTCTGTTGCTTTCGCAAGCTTCATAAATTGCATTTACACGACGTCAACTGACCATTACCCAAGTTTGCTATAACAGCGGTGAAAGTACCGTCGCCACTTTGAAAGCATAAGCTTGAAGTGTTCTGAGATAATGCAGTTTGCTCAGAAAAACCAGTATTATCGAAGACTTATCCTCATTGACGGCTGTTGCTAGGTGCTGCATGCATGTGGAGCTGCAATCTTCGCGGTAACAGTTGAACATATAAATGCGGTTTCTTTGACGTAAAAGGCACATTTTAATGCAATAAAGCAGAAATGTAAATATGTTAACTGATGAATAGAGATACGGATTTATAATTAACGTTATGGGAAAAACAGCTCCCTTTCCGCATTTATTGGTTCTCGACACACGTGAAAGATATTATTATTTTGTAAGCTTGCGTCTCTGTTGCCCTCATGCAGGAGTCTGCATTAAGTTCGTCTTGTTTTCTGGTCTATTTTAGAAAAATTTGGGGTCACTTGTAAGTTCAAACCTCTGAGCTTGTTGGAGAATATATGTTTTATGTAGTGTGTTGCGATGATGGCTGTTGCTTTTTGTTGCATTTTAAAAAGTACGGTCCACTAACCAACACGTCTCAGGCGCATTTGAAGGTGCTGCCCGCTCACACTGCCTGGCGATTAAGGAGAATTTTCTCGGCCCATTTTCCCATGACGTAATCATTTTTATTGCAAAAAGTTTGACTGAGATGCCTGAGTGACTTGTTGATTGTGTGAAAGTCAAATTCGGGCTGTTATTCGCTTCTCGAAGTCCATCAACTGCAGCTGAGCTGTTTTTTTTTGCGGAACACATTTCGATTGTACTCGTCGCGTCGAACTGAACTGCGATTCGCATTTGTTTATTTTTGCAACAGCGCCTCAGCAAAATGCCAACAGCCAACGAATTGGAAGTCGGGCGCCGGCTAGTTGCCAAGGCAACCGAAGTTAATCTACTAATGGATGATTATCGGGGCGCACACGAAGAGATACAACGACTAGAAGTAATGCTTTTGTCACTCAGAGATCGCTTAAAGGTGCGGGTTGTCTCGAATAAACGTTTTTGCTGCATAATGTGCATCACAGTGTTCTGATCTCCAATCTCCTTCAATCTTCAGATATCAAAAGACAACAAGTACATCGTCGATGGTTTCTCTGTGTCGTCAGCGGACGGTAGCATATCCAGTAATCCACTAATTGACGCAAAGTACGTTTTCATGATTGTTTTATTTCTTGCTCGTTTCATTATCAATTTCGTTTCGTGCTTGCTCATTGATGGAGTAAATGAAGTTCTGTTGTCGAATCTTCCTTCAGAAAGTGTTTAGACACTGATTTTTGTTTTGCGAGTTGAATGTCGCCTTACTACAAAGCCAACGTGTCACTGTGGAATAGTGGATGTTGCTAGCTTAGGACAATATGGCAGAAAGACGGCAAAAAACGTTTGTCCATTTTGCAAGGGACGAGACTGCCGATCCATTTTCTACGTCTGGAAGGTTGATTTGCGACGAAGCTTTGCTCTCTCACCTGGAAGTTGTTCAACACCTTTTGGAGGTGCGTTTACGTCAGTGTATGCGATGAAATACGCATGTGCCCGCGAATCGACTGCAGCAATGTTTCTGTTGTGCGGTTTGCGCTGTTGCCAGGACGTCGGCGTGTTTGGACCATTGAAAGTTCGCGAAGTCCTTGCTCTGAACAATTTGAAGAAGCAGTCCCTGATATTTCAACGCTTGCTCGACATTGCCGTTCAAGACAAGGAGCCCGTGCTTGAAGGTAAAGCCTGGTGATTGTGTTACGTCATTTTTGCAGTCGAAACGTTTTTTTTCTCCTTATGTTTCTCAAAAGCGGATGCCTTTTAGAAATAAATGTGGCACTTGTAACTTGTAAATTTTCTGTGCTTACTTATCAAAATGTAGCTTGCTAAATCTTTTTATTTTGCTGGTAGTCAGAGCGTTACTTAATCTCAGCCACTTGCTATGCGAAAAGGCGTTGGTGTTAGTAGGAAGTGGGGCTACAGATGGTAGGTAGGTATTGTCTGTCAAGCTCTTCTCGCATGAACACCGGCTAGCTGCAAATTTAATGGCCTTGGCGCCTGACTCAGAGCTTTGGTCGTTCTGTCGCAGAACTGGAGGAATTCACCGGCAAGCAGACTGTGCTCGAACTGTGGAAGTCGTGCTGCGACGGGCGCACTTCTTTCACTGTCACCGGACGAACGCTGAGACGTGAATTGACGTCGCAGTATTCGCAACAAGTTCGCGATAAACACCCGGATGTTGCTGATGAACGTAAGCCTTTTAGTGTGTCGCTGCGCGGTCGAAGCGCACACGAGAATAAATTAATGAGATATGGTGTTGTCGTTTTCCAGCTTGCTGCAGATGGTCAGTAGTTATTCACATGTTAGGTGTGCGTCAGCTTTTGCAAGCGAGCCAAGCGAATGTAAACAAGCGGCCTTCGCTGTGCAGCAGATGAAACGCAATCTGTCGCTTTGTGCCTCATTTGTTTTTAGTCATAAGTGACGCATCGTAACACGTCAAGCCGAATGCCTGTTTGTTATGAGTACAATGCAAATACGTTTTTTCCTGTGGCCCATATTGTAGTTTTAATCATATTGAGAGTTAACAACACATGCAGTTTTCTACAGTTGGCAATCGCTTTTCAGTTTTCACAGAATTAGTTCGTCGAATTCTCAATCGAAGTAACCTACACGACCCCGACACGTCGACTGTAACCATCTTCCAAGTGAGTGAATACGTAAATACGGCAGCGGACAGCATACACGAAGACTTGGGCAAGATCGTGGACAAGGTGGCCCTGGAAAGTAAGTTTGTTTTTCGTGTCGTTCGATTCATCGATCGTTTCCGCACAGCTGTTGCTGTTATGTGGGTGCTGGCACCAAATGTCACGACATATTGAGCGGGAGCGTGGTTGGCGGCATAAGTGAAGAATGCTCGTACACTGCGCAACGTGCAGTTCTAGTCCGCTCCTTTCTTGCAAACATCAAGAGCAGTGACCGGCAAACATTATGATGGCCCAAACCACCATTTCAGTCGTAATTAAAGGCGCATACTTCTTTTTTTGAAGGCCCAATTTCAAAACTTATGTTGTATTCAGTTAATCTGTTACATAGCAATGCTTTGTTAACGGCAAACATACAGTGTTCCATGGTTGTTAGAGTGTTCTATGTTTGAGCCCACGCAACCAGCGCTGGCAGGACTGTAGCTCTTACATATCACGCAGCCCACAACAGTAGGTGTTGCGAGACCAAAGAAAAAGTGCTGAACGGCCCAAAATTGGGCCGAAGCCCACAGTTTGCCGACCACTAATCTGGAGTAACGTTGTTACCTACTTTGGTTAACATCACAAGTAATTTTCCACGGTTTCCGTGTGAGTCTCCATTATACCGTAAAACTAGAACGTAACTTAAGCAGGATGCGGTTTTATGGGAGGAAATCGATCATCACGTGCACCACAAAAAGTTTTACCACCTCTACTCCATTGAACGCAACTCCTTTAATACGTTGCTGTTAGTGGCAGAGACAAAGCTCCCAAGCGCAACTACGCATAACTGCTTCACGTTTTTCCGTTTAACTTTGCTGGCAATACGAACTGAAAAAATGTCTAAACGCACTGTACATATTATCGTTCCTAGTTATTTCCGCACGCATTCGTTCCGCGGTAAGAGGAAGTAAGTTCCTGATCTTTCCAAAAAGTTCCATCATGAAGAAAAACGCCCGATCCCCATGCGGATACAAACTTCCATTTGAACTTAATGAGCATCAGCTTCACGTTTCATGCGACAAGTTGTCCATGGCGCCCATTAACCGCATTTTGTCGTTTCCGACAATTTTGTGGGGTTCGTGACCCTGCTGTGGAGTTGCGGAACCAGCGGCACTTGCAACTTGTCAACGACTGTCGGTGTCGAACAGCCTCAATTGGTCTGCGGTCGTTAGTCGCGGGCCTCACGAACAGTGGCCCTCGAGATTGGCACACCTGTTTTTGGAGCTCAAATTTCTGACATTTCACTAATCCGGTTTTGGCTGTGCTAGTGCCGAAAGGCAAGACCAGAAAATAAAAATGTTGTTTAACCTGATCAGTTGTGATGCCGGACTGTTCAAAATTTATAATTTATTGGAATCTTAACATGCGTGTCATGGACTTGGACATTTGTTAAACACTTCACGATATAAGTGAATGACTCGATTTGCATGTATCTCGCTGTCGCAGACTCTGCTGTTGCCTGATTTTAGATCAAAGTGTTCACGTTTGAACTTGTTAAACTGCGAAAACTTGTTTAAGTAACTCTTGGTGAGTTGAAACTTGAAATTACGTTTTGCGACGTGATCGTGATTCGCTGGAAAACAGCATGTTTTGTTTTCCTGACAACCACCAGTTTTTGTCAAATAACAAACACATTACATGACTTCTAAACCGAGCGTAATACTGGTTTGGGTTGTGTGTGTGGTATGTAACGCTTAAGGTACCTGTCGTTATCCTATGAGGGAAAAATGTCAGTCGCTATTTAAAAAAATCATTTTATTTGTTCCAGCCACCAAAGATTTACAGATTTTCGTTCGCGGAAATTCGGATCTTCGTTTCTAAACTACAGCAAAGTGCGATGTATTGCGGCTTGTAAAGCTGTCTTTTTTGTGTAGCTAAGATGTGCACTACCAGCTTTTGATATGTTCTTGGACGTCGCATAAACGAAGCCAAGCATATCGTGGCTACCGCTGCATTTCGTAGACCTGCTGGGCGTAGGCAGTTTTAATACTAGTGTCAGGCGCCCACACAGTGGTTGCCATGTTTCTCCAACAATTTATAGCAACGGAGCGCTGTTAAGTCTCAGGCATTTCTGATAACGTCCATTTGTTTGGTGTGGTGGACCATTTATCAAATGTACACATCCGATCTGTGTCGTGGCATCCGAATCAACCTAAACTATCATGTGTCTGGGCAATGCATTGGTGACCTGAATTTCTCCATTTCGTTATGTGTTCAGGTGGACATCCAGTTGCACATGAACTAATGCTAGCTAATGTAAAGCAACAATTTTTTCTTTCTGGAGAAATACCCACGAGCTCTACTTTTTACGGTGTTTTCCTGTAGTTATAAATACCCATGTCATTTATGCAAAAACCTGTTGCAGGAAACATATCGTTTTGGACGCAACATTAGTACCCGCCGATAAACCTGCTTTGAACAATTACATCAGGACGAGAACATAATGAACTCGCTGCCTTTTCTTCAAATCACCTCAATGTATTGCCGCTAATGAAACTGGTTGCAGGGCCGACGCAGTTTTGTCGCAGCAAGTAACACTTCACCAGACGGCGAAGCATTTGCAAACAGCTTAGCTTCGTTTTGAACGTAATCAGTCGGTTGCTGCGGGTGCGTGGCACACGAGAACGAGATCGGGAAAAATCGATGCAGCTTTGCTTTTAAGCAACGACTGTTCTTTGCCACGACCGTCTGGCTTGTCGCCGATGCGTTTTATTTGTGGTGAGGTACAAAATGCGCTTGCTGCGTCTTTCCAAAACTACTTTGCTCCAGTGTCACTTGACGCTCGTTTATTTCTGACTGCAGGATGTGAAGCGGCCGGTTACAGGTTACTGCTAAAAAAAAACTGCTGTGTGTTTTCCCACATCATCGTCCGCACTTGTAAAACAACACATAATGCGGGTTGTCCTGTTTCGTTGGTGAAGAAAGTACCACAGCCGTCAAACACGTTTCTGGCATGAAACCAAGTTAGGCCCTTCATTGTTGCGGTCAAGCTGATGAACGCCTTGCTGTCAGTGCCGTGTTGTGCATCGCTTTCACTGCCCTACTGTTTGTTGCACAGTGTTCATCACCAGCACCCTGCGAAGCGGGTCAAGCGAGCTTGCCTTGGTGGCCATCAAGCGGATGAGTTCGTTGCTTGCTCTGCGCCTCAGCAATCTTCGTGCCTTGTCCCACCTTCTGCTGGAAACGGACTGCACTGTTCGCACCGCCGCAGCCGCTCACATTAAGCACATTTCCACTGAAGAGTCGCTGCGAGAAAAAGTATTTAAAAGCTAGTGACGTTAATTTACGTGTTTGTACGATCTTCCTTGCTTCGAAACAATCTGCTTGGGTGACGTGGTAAAACAGTGATTTTGACCATTAGACGAAAAATGTAGAACACACTGACTTGCTCGACAGCGAACTTTTCTTAATTATAACTGATTTAGAGATATTGAGAATGGTGACATTAAGCCCATTCCCGATGGACTGTTCGGTCACCAATTTTTTCTCTCATGACATATGGATTTTGCGGAAAATGGTCAATTTTTTGACGTTAAATAAAGAAAAAGTAATATCGTGGGACTTGGCGCAACCGGCAGTTCATAAGAAACTTTGGATATTTAAGTGAATGTCAAAAACAATCCTAGTGCGTAAGCTGAATTGTAGGCGTGAAAAACACAGAAGTCCGATTCCTGTGGTCTAAATGCATTGGTTGGATGACTCTGAATGCAGGTGGGAACACGGCGGTTGTCAGAACCACATTCCCACTTCTGGCCTGAACAAGGGCTTTTTGTCCAAAACGGGAGAGGGATCTACCATTACAGAAAAGAATAGGGTTAAGACTCGGAAATCCATTCGCAGATCGCGTGTTACGCTCCAAATTATCGCGGAGCAATATGCGTGGACACTTCTACTTACTTGGCTTGCATTCTCAGTCGATTTGAAGTTTGTTTGTAGCTGTTGTCGTAGGTTACCAGTTGTACTCACTGTTTGTTTGTACCTGGCTTTGCAGGCAGTGGTGCATTACGCCGGACTGTTGGAAAGCTCTGCGACGCGCGACCGACAGTGCGCCGTCATTGCGTTGGGCTTTTTATCGGCGACCGAATGCATCGAACAACTGGCCTATTTGTGCCACGGTGACCCGGAAGCGGACGTGCGCGAAGCGTCTTCAAACGTACTTCTTTCGTTTGGTAAGTCGGAAATAACGCTGAAAAAAGTGGTTTGGGGGTTATGTTTTTTTAGGGGATGCGCGTGATCCCTGCTTTTTTAAGTCTGTCTAACACCTGCACAACACAAAGCTGGAAGGCCCAAGTTGATCAATATAAATTCGCCGCGGGCCGCAAAAGTCTGTTTCGTTGTAGTTTGGAAGAAATTCTGGTAGGACGATTAATCATCCGAAGTCGGGCTTTGCAACATTTTCTGCAACTGAGAAGGCTCTAGCAGGTCGTGTGTTGTGCATGTCTGGTCTAAAGTTTGCGTCCTGCTTTTTTAAAGCCGTCTCTGGGCAACTGGCAATTTTCATTTCTCGGAACAACAAAGTCCTGTACACGAAATTGATGAGGTAGAGTTTGAATGCGTGCGCCTAAATTGCGAAATGTGCAGCTGGATGTGCATAATTGGGCTGGACGACTTAAGTTTAGCACAGGTAGTTGCCTTCGTTTTATACTTTATGAAACTTTTTTAAAAATCAAGTTTTTTTTGCAGGTGAGGAGGGCCGCGAAGCCCGCGATCTTGCTCAGTCTACCCTCCTCGCTCAAAGCAGGAGTCGGCAAGTGTCGGTGCCAGCCAGAGTGCGGATGGGCACTGCGTTATAGAGCGCAGCCTCGTGAAGGCGTTGATGACCGCGCTAGGTCCTCGCCTGTTTCCCTTTACTTTTTTTTCTATGATCATGCATGTCGATTTCTTTTCATATACTTTATTTTGTTTTTTATTAAAAAAACGCCCATCGTGCTCTTTGTTGACAGTGTTTATGGTGCTGGCCGTGTTGCTGTTTCGCTTTCGTTTGTTTGTTTGCCTCCTTGCATTTTGTTCACGCGACGTAATACAAGCTCTGCTCGCTGCTCTGTCCACAGATTTCCGCGATCACCTGCGTGACGTCGGATCACGTTATTGCGATGATTTGAGTTATTTCTCTGCAATGACGTTAATCGTGTCTATTGTTTGAAGCAAGTTACGACGTCAGTTGTGGCTGTTCAAAATGGCTGTTTATTCCGTCTGTCGAGAAGGGAAGAGGTAGTCTGAAGAAGTGTTTTCTCGAGTAGAAGTGAGATAAAAAAGTCATGTAAAGGGTGCCTCGCCATTATCGCACACAGGTGGATGCCGCTACTATCCTTCCCTATAATAGAGGGAAACGTACAATAGGTCGGAAGAGCCTCTTTCTAGCAAAGTATACCTAATGCTAATTATATGCTGAATTCAATCCGAGTCATGGCAGAATGATTCAGCCAGGGGCGGCTCGTCGAGACGGGCTGCCGGGCTGCAACCCTCCCTGAAAAATGTAAGGCAAAAGATTCCGCCAAACTCGCCTTCAGTTTGGATTTAGTTACGAAAATTTCACAACACAATCATTTTCGGTACTTCCGACACCATTTTTGCTCAACGTTTCCT
>JGI24159J19872_10004605_pt1 | contig 17611 bp, 15 predicted proteins | sample Ectturendosymbi4_FD_19872 | JGI IMG/M metagenome (IMG submission 19872) | reverse complement strand
AGGGGGGCTTGAGATTATCAAATTAACCAAAACTCCACTTATTTATAGTGCTTCACGTTTCAATTTGGGGGGGCTTGGAGCTTTGTTTGGAGGGGCTAAGCCCACCAAAGCCCCCCCGTGGCGACGGGACTGTTCCCATTAGATCCATGCGGCACGTTTTAGTTGAAAATAAGAAGCGATTAGTTCAGGGGCGCGAAAATCGGGTTGTGAACCCGCACCGCGCGACGAAAAACATGGAGTGCGCGAACGTTTTTTTACCTTTTATACTTTATGCATATGAATGCTGTATGGCAAAGCTTATATGTGTGCGCTACTAAAAATTGCTGCGCGCTGCTAACATTCACAGAAAATTTTTCACCCCTGGTCTAGTCACAAGATGTTGATAAAATGCACTTTTTGTAATTTTACTTTGGATGACCCACTACCTTAGATGTCCAGGTCCGTCGCCTCATTCATCCCCCCTCTGCACAACCCTGGTAACAACATTGTGTAAGTTTTATCGCTGCTCTGAAAGCATGCGCAATATAGCACTCTGCATGTACTGTGAAACCTGGATTACCGTCTCATTGTGAAGCAACTATAAAATGATAAGTCGAACAATTCGCAGCTCTGGTTTTCTGAAAGCGTTGTGACGCAGCTGTGAGTCAAACCACAAGCGGGCGCTTATTGCTGGCGACAGAAATTTCGCCTTGAAACGTAACTAAGGTTCATAATTGCTCGCTTTGCGAACCTTCATGATCTCGATGAGATTTCGCCATGACATTCGACATTTTGTAAATTATAATTGTTAGCATCCGCTGACATTTGATATTTCGTAATTAGTACGCAACATTCCGACCTCAATTTGGCGCCCCCAAAGTGCTGCGCCCGAGGGCAGATGTTCCCCCTTGCCCCACCCCCTCGTTACGCCACTGTCTTTGCAAACATATCATTTACCAAGAACGAAAACGTCTCTGGATCAGCTTTCATAAAGTATATTGGTCCCAAAATTTGGTCTGATATTCCTGAGAATTTGAAATCTCTTTCGCCTTATTCATTTAGAAAACAATATAAAAACACCCTTCTACCTTGCCAAAATACCTGTTAATTTTCGTTCACACTTGCCACTTTTCTGTAATATTTTTTTGATGCCCCTGTTTTTCTTATATCTTCCACCTCTACAATTGCTCACCCCACACCAGTGTACACAGACATGCTTTTCTCCTACTTTTAGTCATTGTCTTGTTTACTTATTTTATCTGACGTTGATTCGATGCATTTTGTTACTTTTCTTCTAGTACTTGTAAAGCGTCTTCAATCAAAAATTGATTTGTGCTAGCAACAGGACTGGCTGAGAGCTTGGACCATATGGTCCTTCGCCAACTCTTTGTGATTCAAACATGTTAGAGGTATGGTTTAGAACACAATTATCAATTTGCCAAACGTTAAGACTACGATATTTTATATTTTCATCAACATAAGTTTAATTTTTGCTCTTTGATGCTGTTTTTTCTCTTGCTGCATTCGTGTTTTGAGTCACAAAAATGCACGAATAAACCACTACCATGTACTGAACGCCTCTTCATTTTGAATACGCCACATAACCAGAACGTTTTTCTTGTATTGTTTGGATGACGGCTGTTGACAGCGGCCTGAAATTTGCTTCTTGTCGGAGGGGTTGAGGTGAACATTCGTGCCCAAGCAGCGCCACGGCGTCTCGTCCCTGAGCTATCGCTGCCCCAGCGATGTTTACGTGTGCAATACAAATGTTGTGATCGAAATCAGGGGTTACCAATCCGGGTACATTTAAGGTTAGCAATAGAAGGGAAAAATAGATTTCTATATTATTTACTTCCAAGCATGTATACCTAAGTATTTCTATGATTAGTCATGATAAACTATTTTGTCATAAGAAATTTTAAGGGTACATGCTCATCTTTCGACATAGGGAAGGGGTACACGGTCAGGCAAAAGTGGGGAAGCCCTTGTCTAAGTGTAACCTACCGCCTTTCATTCGTTAATTCTTGCTGAGCAGGAAAACGGATATTAAAAAATATCGAAANAGGTTGATCAATTTTTACATTTTTTGCTATTTTTGGAAGTTTTTTTGATTGTTGGAGAGTAGCCACCCAGTAATGCTTTTTTTTCAACATTGGCACCTCGCTTGCTGTCAAAACCCTGATCGAGATCTCGATTCGCACAAAAGAAAAACGTTTATTAAACAAGTTGAAAAAGAGTCACGATCACAGTGTAACAATGCAGCCGCTAACAAAACTGGAACGGGCGCGTTTTCAGACAAGATATCACGTGACGTGTTGCTCAGCGGTGGACGAACAAACAGGAGACCTGCACCACGCAGCTTCAACAAAGGGCTGAGAAGCACAGTTCGCTGTACACGCGCTATTAGGCTACATGTTTTTATTTCAACAGGCTGCAACGGTTGTCGCTACGTGGACGCTGTGAACGAAAATAAAAAATCAGATCAATGATGGATCTTTGGTTTTTGGTTTGCACTGGAAAAGCCCTTCTCGTCTGGCGAAGTGAGCGAAATCCATTCGTGGAACTCGCAGAGGAAAAAAACGCAATTGCAGATGAGGCTACCAAAGTGATTGTAGTTCAACAAGATGAAAAATTAATTCATCACAGCAACGCATTAGCCTTTCAAATGGCCATCTCTAAAAACAAACAAGTTTGATTTTACTCAAGCCATGGCTCCAACACTTTCCTTCTCTTCCACGGTCTTCAATAACCGCCCGTGCACTGAGGCGGAACAGCAAACGTCACGCAGCAGATATTGCTGATCAAACATTGGCGGTTGGGGCGGGTGTGTGGGGAGTGATGCGGGACCCGGCCGTGGTGGCTCGAGATCCGCGTGACGGCGCTGAAGCGATTCGAGTCAACCAATCAGAAGAAGGCGGAGTTTGAAAATTTTTGCTTAACTCAAAGAGGTTTACAACCGACATTTTCTGAATTGGTGTTGTCAAGGAAACAAGCTCAAAATTTCATCAAACTTTTTGATAAAAATATCAACATGTGCTTGAAAGCAAATTTTGCAACTGTACGACAAACATCTAGCGCGATATTTGTAAAACCTATTTGTTTATTTATTGATTGATTGATTGATTGATTACAAAAGCGCTTCACGTTATACTGAATTTACTTCAATTTCCGCGCCTTTGAGCTGAAAACTGAAGCAAGCGGTACTCCCTTTTATTTCAACACGGTTGACATGCGCTTTTCCAGAAAAAGCACATCAGTGAACAATGAGACAATCAAGGTTGGTTGGCAAACGGTGTTAAAATTCTTGAAATTAGTTCTTTCGTAGAAAAAGGTTTCCACAAGATGCAAAGTTGGGAACATGTTTTTTTTCAATCTGCTTGCTTCAATACAGCTATGTCCAACAGAAATTGCTTACAAAGTCAAAAATTATGTCACTATCTTAACCAGGGCCGCACATTCAATGACTTACTTTGATCTTAGCAAACTACATTTAGTTTACGGTAATGTACTGAAAGCGTTCGAATCTCAGTTGCAATGTTATTTAACCACTTTTTAGCACATTTAAACCACTCCGTAAGCTTGATTTCATGGACAAGTTTAGTTCCAATGGAACAATGGTAGAAATCAGAAAACTAGTAAAAAGTTTTGGGCCAAAGTGTCAGTGGACACATGGAAATCTCCCAGCACGCAGTACGGAATTGCTAATGTTGCACTGAGGACCTCAAAATGCCAACAAAACAAGGAGAGGTTGTCAGTATATGAGTTACTTGTACTACAGCAAACATTCAAGTGGATCGCACAAAACCTTCGACTGGGTCGCAAGCGGCACGCGGGTTGGACATGGCTGCTTCAATACTTGGCTTGCTTGTCTTTAATCAAAATTTAAAACATAGTTTTGAAAAACATCATAAGCTGTGGTTTCGTACCAATAAAGGTTCGCAAGTCCGCCTCACCCAAATCTTCAAACAATATTTTCGTTATAAGCTTTCGATGTCTGCCACCTAAGGCGTTGATGGTGACGGGGAAACCAGGGGGGGGGCGGTTTGTGGTAATTCCGGTGAATAAAAGGTTTGCCGAGGAAGTTTTATTGCTCTTCACCTCTCTGATTATAACGCGCCCATGCCGTAGATATTGATTGCAAGACGACCCTGGCCATAAAATGAATTAACTAATAAACGCATAACATTTTAATTTTCATTGCAAACAGTATAGTCGCAAACATCGAATACATTGTTTCATCCAACGTTTCAGCTTAGGCATGAGCCTGCTGAGCTAAAATGTTGAATAAAACAATGTATTCGATATTTGTGGCTATACTGTTCGCGCCAACAATCTGCAGCAAATTCACGCGTTACTTGCCAAAATTTAATTTTGACATTGAAAAAAATCGAGGCATTAATGGGGAGTGAGCTACGCAATAAAGAGGCAACAAACCAGCAGAAGGATACAGCCTTCTCAGGCAGCGGAGGCAGCTGGAAAATGGAGGGGGGTTGCGTCAGTCGGAGCTCCCCCGACGTTCCCGCTGGGTGAAAGTACAACCTCGCTCGCGGGTTGAACACGGAGCCGACACGAGAGGGCATGAAAATCGCCGGAAGACTAACGTCCTGAAGTGGTCCGCGAATGGCGCCGTCTCCACGCTGCAACCTAGCGAGTAATCGCATAAAAGACAAGTTCGCACCTCAGGATTTTCACAAAACCAACGCTTTCTTTTTGTCCACGAGTAGAAATAACGTGACGCTAACACGTTTTCTTCTCATCGGCTAAACCGCTTTAAAAATTTCTGCAATGACGTGCCCTGTTATGAAATGCGCTACTGCGTGGCAGTGGCGTAGCCAGTCCAAAATTTGGGAGACTAAAATGCTTGACTTTCGGCGAGCAACAGTCTTAGTGTTTGGGAGACCACTTCTCAAAGCACGAAATGACTAGACATGCTAAAAATTTAACACAAATTTAAAGCCCCTATTCAGCCGCAAGCCGACAACAGCGCTAAAACGCTTAAGCACAGTTCAACAAATAACTGCGCACCCACTTACTTGTACTGCGAAGCCAGTTTCTTCTCAATATTCGACGCGATCTGATGGCGAATCCTGGCATCGAGTTGTTGGCGTTTGTGCAGCATTTCCTCCGTCAACAATCTCATGCGCACCCAAACCTGAACAACGACTGAACAGTGAGTGTGTTGGAACCGACTTCGTCGCCTGATATTTTGATAAATGCTCCGAAAATTCCGGAAGCTTCAAGCTTCATAATAACCCTCGCTATCAGGCCCTTCAAGTCAAGAAGAAATCTGTACATTTCCTCCTCCGGCATTAAAACTGAAAAAAAGTAAAAGGCAGGCTCGGCGCTGACGAGGAGGGTCGTAGATGCCAGAATGGGCCTATTGGGAGCAATTCCTGAACAGCACGCACAACTGACGAAAGGTTATGAAATAAATAGCAGCCAACTAAAGCTTTATGACATGCACGCTGTTCGAAATCACAAAGAAATGTGTTCTGCTTTACACAGGGTCTTAAGCATTGACATACAACAGATCGTTTAGTGTTACATTTTCATTCGAATGCGAATACCTCAACAAACTTGTTGGGCCAAGTAGGAAACAATTTCTGGAACATGCGACTTTGTGAGCCACCCCTAGTGCACAATCAGCCAGACGAGTGAACGCAAATAGGGGTGTACATCGAGTTTTACACGCGCCCCCGTGTATCGCCGCATGAAACCGTCCTTGCAGCAGTCTGGCCAAGCCGGCAAATCGCTAACGCAGACCTTTCGTGTCACAAAGGCCGTCTGATGCTGTCAAATCGACGTTAGGCCGCCAACAGTGAGAAAACGGTTTGCGACTTATGCTAACAACGGTTGAAAGAAGAAAGTTTTCAGGAAAGTATCGCATTGAAAATGTTGCATTATGTTCTGCTCAATTCAATGAGTTGTTCAACCCGAAATTTGGGGTCAGAACAAAATTAAAAACTACAAGTATTGTCTCAATAACGAAATTACAAGCAATTAGATTCTCTTAATGATTTATGCGGCAATTCAATGGTTTCGCACATAAAACGCTCGTTCTTACATTTTTAGGTAAATGAGCCCCCCAGTCAGGTAGCTGGGGTATCTTCGGTGCTTTCCAGCGCCCTTCAGCGGATTGCGGTCTGGCTTCGCCTTGACGTATGTCTGGAAAGAGAAGCAAAGCCTTACACTGAACTTCTTCAAAATTACTAGGGCATTATATATCAGAAGGAATACATTCACAGCCACAGCCAAGAATCAGACATTACGATCTTACCAGAGTGTATATTTCGACTTCTGAGTAGCCATTATCAGCTAATATTCATGTAGTTATACTAGGTTTGCTATTTTTGATTAAAATGCAAAAACAATTAAAAGTTGAAAGATGCATTCCAACTGACGAAAAGCATAGAAAAACCAAGACGCTGCGTGATAATCTCGCCGTGCACGCAAAACAATCTGAGAAAAGTATCGAAAAAATTTCACCGGGAACGGTCATTATTTGTTGAATTAAGTCACCTGGCAACAGCGGTTGACCTGGGAATGCGGAGCTGTCAGCAAAAGTCACTCCTGCACCGGACTTCACCATTCCCGGCGCCTGTGGACAAACCACAAAGCAAGTGCTCGTTTTAGATTAAACGTGAGATATTACGTTCTAGGGATTGTGAAAAAACTCCGAAAAAAAAGCACAAAGACGTCTTCGCGATGACACAAGGGTAGCTGCTGCACAACAAAAAATTAGCTTCCTGTTGGTGTAAGTGAAGATGACGGGAACAGCCAAAGTAAGTTAATCTGATGGGAACAGCCAAAGCAAAACTCCGTCATTAAACCAGAATATGTTCAAACCAAACAGATGGTTCACAAATCAAAACTTCATATCAGCCGGTTGTTGGCGTTTCATCAGTGATCAAATTACTTTTCCAGCAATCGCAGAGCAGGTCGCATACTTCTATAATGGCCTTGCATCGCCTCGTTTCAGTCAAAAACAATTTCGACAAACCTGTTGCGAGGCCTGCAGCCTGCCGACTTCCATCAACAGCTCCTGCAGTTTCGCTTCATACTCATCCTGAATATTCTTCACTTCCACGTCGTGGCGCTCGCGAATCGCTTCCAGTTCTTCAACAGGAATGTAGCCCTGGTGTTTGAAGGAAAACAATTTGCAGTCGACAAGCGGCCAGCCACAACCGATGCACAGATTTGCGAGCTGCCAAGTCAGCTGAAGTTGTAGCGAAAGAAGCAAATGATTCGCAAATGCTGCTAAGGATGTTGCTTCCGCAAAATCAAAGATACGAAACAGGAACTTCTGTTGTTAGAATAAAGTTATTTTATTGACAAGGCAAGAGAACTATCAGTTCACTTTTTTTACCGCAAAAAATTACCATGCAAATTAAATGCGGGCCGTGGTTTCGCTTATTTACAAAAAAATATAAATAAAAAAACCACACACACACAAATTTTTTTTTTTAAAGGAAACAGTCTAAAGGGGTTGTGGTCGAGCAAACACAGTCGCAGATAACAAAACAGAAACACTATAAAATAGTTATTCTTGTACAATTTTAAAGGTAGAAAGTAGTTCCGCTAAAACTTAAAAGCTTAGTTGATTCCGTCTTCACTGTCATGAAACCTATAATTTTGACAGAATTTTTAAATATTTTATATGCAGTAGAAAGTAGATTATAATTAAACTGCGACATACCGACTTGTTGGAAGAGGATGAAACAAAAGACATGGCTGAAGTTGACACATCATGGTACTCTCTTCCGAGCATGTGAATCAGCTCTTCCTTTGTGACGTTATCAATATCCACACCTGGAAATAAAAGTGAAGTTATTGTTAATGCCCAATCCCAATTTTCAAACAAACTTCCTATTTTGCACTTGTGTTCGTATAGGTATGGGAAAGATTCTTGTTCTCAATAAAACAAGTATGCCGGAAGGTCAGATCGCTAGAACAGGGCTTGTGCTTGATTTGCCCAAATTCTCCACCTTCAGAAGGTACTACTACGGTCATTACCGCTAGGCGGCCATTGACATACCAAAGGCTTCATCAAGAAATGACATTTATGACAAAAAGCCTTGTTCTTTGCGCCTAACAAATTTTCTAACAAACCATAACAAATTTTCCTGTCGGCGAAAAATTCACACGTTTGCCAAAACCTCTTGACATGGACAGCTGGAGTGACGAATCAAGAAGAAACATTTTTGTAAAGTTAAAATCACTTTCCGAACGCGCTCCACGCAACCGACGAATGAGACGAACCTGTCAATTCCAAAATCAGCTCTCTTACGCCAGCAGTGTTGACATCGGCGTCCAACAGTCGCGGCTTTTCCCGTTTGATCCAGTAAAACAGAAGCGGCAGTTGACCAAGTACTCCTGGGCTGTGGCCACCTGCGTTCGTACAAAGACAAGTAGAATGGAAGTGCTAATCTTCTCACATTAGATCAATAAAAAGTGCTTGAACGAAAAGGTGCAACGCAAGACCTTATGACGAAGATGAGATTTTTAGAGGAAGACAAAAAGAACAGCTTTTAAAGTGAGGGTGAAACTTGGCCGACACCTCGTGAATCAAGAAAAAGCATCTCTCTGTTACCCTTGCAATGGCAAAGACAATAATATAAAAACGAAAATATTGCACATTAGCATCACCTTAAAGTGGTAGCAAAGCTTATGAAAGCGACGCCGTAGCTGTCTAACAGTTTAAAAGCCTGCACCTCGTGCAAAACCAACACTTTTACCGATCCCAAGTTTAATTCCTTGCAGTGGTGTGATGGTGAGTTCGTAATTTGTCAGCTCTTCATTGACTTTTCCATCCTTCTCTTCGGTCTCTTCGTTGTGATCGTGCGCTTCCACTTTCTCGAAGACTTCCTGCAACGAGTTAAAACGCGACGTCATTATCGTCGTTGCTATTCGCGCCGCACTGTGGATTACGGTTCACACCGATCGGGGCGACGCGCGAAAGAAACGACTCGACCGACGTGAACCAAGAGTTAGGAGCAAATATCATTGTCAGTGTGTAATTCGAAACTACATGGAATTTGTCGTCGCAGAAATCTTACAAGGTCTACTCTTTGGTCAAAGCAGGAAAATGAAGCTCGAATCTATTTGTCTGTTATTTAGAAAATAGCAGGATCTAACAAAAACCACTATCCTGTACCTTGCTCTGTAAGTCGTCCCACGTGATCGTCGCCATGGCTACCATTTTGCTTTGTTCTCCTTGATGCAGTGCAATACGAACCTAACATCAATAACAGAAATTAAATTTGAAAAATACGGTTAAACAAAACCGCGCAAAAGAATAGAAAAAAGATCTTCTCACGGGTTCCTTTCCTCCAACCGGGACATCGAAGACAACCTCTTCGTACTTATCTCGGTCGATTTTTTCTCGATCCGACTTGTCTTGATCCTCGCTCTCGTCTTCTTCGGTCTTGGCTTTTTTCAAAATGCCACTCGGCTTCGACTTCAGCATACTCTTGGACGGGCTTGACATGGCTGCTCAAAAAAAAAGCAAAAAGGGAAATGGCGTCGCGAGCGCTTCGGAACATCTTTGCGACAAAATACAGTGCCCCGCCATGACAAACACCTGATTCATGTGAGCTGTAATATGGCAAAGCTACAACCTTAAAGTTACGGGCACGTTCATGTCTGAAAAAGCCCGACATTCAATTTTCAAATAAAAAACTACGACATTTTTCAAATACAAAGGGAGACTTTTTTTCGAATAAAATATACGATACTTTTCAGTTAGCATATTTTGAGCCTCGCATAGCAAACGACATATTATCAAGAAAATGTCGTAATTTTTGAATAAATCTCGAAAGTACTGCACATAAAGCCACAAAGCAAACTGCAAAAATATCGCATAAAACATTTCAACAGTCTAAAAGCAAGCAGGTAGGTTCGTTCTTCTGGCGATTACTTTATTTTATTTTAAGCTGACATTTTGCCCACCCATTCCGAGTTGGCTTCCTCAGGGCATTGTTTTTAACCACACAACATGCAAATTACCAATAACAAAAAGCAAAGAGCAGTGTGACATACAAAGACAAAAATGCAAAAACAACCATCACGCCATATGAAATGAGTGACAGTTACTATGTATGTAAAGCAATAAATAGTGTCTAGCTGCAAGGAACAGCAAACCTATTGCATTATCATTCGGAAGCAAATGTTTTGGAAAAACATTAATAACTTTGGCAACTCTAGCCATCACAGCTTTTTCCAGAAAAAAACGTGAAACAGACAATGCAACAGAAAGATTAACTGCAAACAAACTATTTCCTGAATGCTGTTTCCTTCAGATGGAAGCATTTTCCANAATTTTTGATGTGGTTGACAAAAACCGTACAGATTTAGGCAATTTAACCGCATAAGACCATCCCGGCAGTAAACTTCTATGTTGCCAATAGCATAACAGCAGCTAAGAAAGCGTTTGTGAAAGCTTCAGATGCAAATTCTCCGTACATATCTTCTTGCTACAAACATAAATCACGTTTGTGAACCAGTCGGCATTGATTTTAAGTTTTTATTGCGTTTAAAAAAACAATATTAAAAAAGCCATCCCATCAAACTTCCAACCTGGAGGAGGGCTGGAGGGCCTGCTGGCAAACCCAATCGACTTTCTTCTACCAGCTTTCCCTTTACTTTTACTTTTTGCTTCCGCCTGAAAATGAAAAGTTAGAGAAAAAATTAAATATTGCTAAATTAAAATAAGAAAGATTTCAACAGAGCTCCAGACCGCAGCCGACTTCTTAGAGAGCATACTCGGTGGTAAAACCGAAATATAACATGCTGCAGTCTGATACCAGGCAAAAGAGAATAACCATATGTTATTAGGCAAATAATTTTAAGGGTAACTTTACTGGCAAGACGCTGCACAGATTCAGCGATGTATGGTCGGAAGCTCCGCAAAGGAACAAACGTTTTCTCACGGAACAACGAATTCGCAAGCGGTGGTGTTTCAACGGGAGCTTCAAATTAACTGGCATTGTGGAACAGGAAGGTGCGACTGGACGGACGTCGTCATCAGCGAAGACTCACCGCTGCGGCTTCGTCCGGATGACGTTCCTCTTGTGACGGTGACGTCACAGAAGCGACAGGCAAGGGAGCAGTTCTGATGTTGGATCCGGCGAAGCTGACTGTGCACGTCAGTTCCGACCCGTCATCGTCTAGAAAGGAAGAAGCGCGTAAAACAACACAAGAGCAACCTCGACAGGCCACTCCATGACGCAGTTGAAAAGGTTGGTGCCGTTGTCGGATGAGTGCGAAGTGCTTTTCGGTCGAGAAATCGACGTTTAGGACCAGGGCAAACCGGCGAGTGGCGAGCCGCAGCGAATAAAGGGTGAACAAGCAGATAAACATCAAGCGCGATCTAACATGCGGTGTGCAGCTTGAAAGCTTTACACTGAAAGGCACGGTGGCTCGATAGCGCAGCGCCCATATAAGATTCGAGAGAGTGGGATTATGATAAACAAGAAGAGTCGCTTCAGCACGCTTTGCCGTTTGCAAGTGCAGTGCATCATTTCGACCATTCTGGTAAGGGCTTGCTCTCAGACTACAAAGAGCGTTCATCCTAGTAATACCCGCGTCAAAACAGCACTCAGGGCAAATACGAAAACGTCTGTAATTTCAAAAAGTGACACTTGAAATCCAACGATTGATAGCTTTAAAGCATTTCAACAACTTTGCCTTCTGCAACACTTTAATTCGCTTCAATGCATACACAAACACAAATTTAGTTTCAACTCAACGCAAACCTTTCAACGACAACGGCCTGAACAACCGCACCGCCAGTTTCACATCGTACTCTGGTTCGTGCGTCCACATTCCTCGCTCCTCCGTAGGAGGCTTCGCTTCCATAGCAACCTCATGAACTTCCGGTGCTGGTGGACCGAAGCTCACGCTGCGACGACGCTGCGAAAATAACCGAGGTACAGTGCAGAGGCGTCAAACGCAAAACGAATCTACTGTCGTTTGAGATTAGCAATTACTGCATGCACGAACGTCATTATTAATATTGTCAAGGCCTGAAAGTTTTCAACCTAAAAAGACACATCCGCTTCCAACGATTCCGTGCTATCGAAAACTGATTGGCTTAAATGTGAGGGTGACATTACAATATGGAGCTTCTCCACTGAGCAGGGGCAATTAACATTCTATTGTGCATTTTCCAACTCCACAATACCCCTCAGATCATATCAGGAAAATGATTTGATCGTCACTGCGAAAGCCTGAACCGAAATCACATCCGGGAAAGAATGCAAAGATACAGAATTTCGTCCTAAAAACATCGACGAAGTAAAAATATCTCTGGGATAGAACTGCCAGCATCTTACAAAAAACAATGAATTTATAACCTTCGCCTTGATGTCAGGGGTTGAGTCTTCAGCATTGGCTGTGCTGTCTGATATCTCAGATGGGGCTCCATCGCCTTCACTTCCTATATCAGAACCCGCTTGTGGAGTACCTGGGATGAAAAGGGAAATTATTTGAATAAAAACCTTGGCTTTAATATGTATTCATATACGTGCACCAAGGCGTAGTTAATGATGGAACGATCTAGAAACGAATTGTTGTTGCAATTTGCCTGGAAACGTGATTGGATGCTCTTTTTTGCCGATTGCACGTGCATGAGAATAAAGGCAAATCGATTTAAATGTAAATGCAATTCACAAATGAAAATAAAAAACGATAGCATTACTTGGCATGAACAAACACGATGTCAAGGTCTTGCTGTGGTGCTAATCATATCATTGTAAATGGAATGTTAGCGCGACGAAAGCCCAGTGTGTTATTATCTGAGCAAAGAATGAGTGGCCTAACGTTTCTGGTTACATTGCTAGACAGATTAGTGATAGTAAAAACTGTGGCGTGCCTAAGTAAAAAATCCACTTGGTGCCATCTGGATGCGTTTGCTGTGCAGCTCACCAATCCACGTGCAGCATAAGCTCATATTCGTTAATTCCTGAAGTTATCACCATTGTGCATATACCGATAAACTGTCATCACGATCTGTTCCTGAATGTCTTACTTGGATGATATTGAAACTAGTGCGAAATAAAACAGAGCACATTCCTTTCACTTGCACTCTGAACGACTGTTATGGCTAATATTCACAAAAGGCAAAATAAAAATGTCATCGGACTCCGCGTAACCAGTCATAGATACCGTCGTCATCCACTGGCGGTGACGCAGCGATGACGGAAAGCATGAAACGCTGTTTCTCAGAAACGCTGTCGTCGTTTTCGACATGGTCGTCGTCAGCTGAAAATCCGTTTATCGAGTGTTTGTCAAGCAATGCCAGGCTTACAACCAAAAGTAAATCTTAATCAATTCGAAGAAATTTGCTAAGAAAGCGTAAACATGAAAGAACTCGCCAGTAAGTCAGGCAAAACAGTTGTTTGGATGAAACACCTGCAGAAAAGCCAAACTCACTGACTGCAACCGGTTTATTAAAAGGTTGCTGAATATTCTATAAAAATCTGAATCCCAATAAAGCAAAAGTCCAATCAACGAGATCAGCAAAACATCACAAACATGCACAGCAGACCAATACGGAATGGTCCAACTGAACTTCAACCAAACACCAGTATCAAAACGATTTGAAACATAATGGCTGTTAAACCTGGTGCTAACTCGTCTTCGTCGTCACTGATGTCAACCTCAAGCTCATTGATGTTCACCCTGAAAAACGCACGATGATAAGGTTGAAGGAAGGCAAGAGAATACTTGTGATAATAACGCAAGTATGAATGGATCCTGCCGGATCCAACTCGATTCAAAACGTTATTGCAAAATAACTGTCTGCAGACACAGGTGAAGAGTTTCAATCCATCAATTTTTAATAGGAAAACGACTTTACTATACATTTTCAGTCCTACGAACTAAGAGGTTTTAACGGTTTATTGCAAAATGATCGAGTGAAGCTGACGGAAAAAATTAGGCAGCACAACAATTCACGACATGTTAAACTCCAAGTGGTGATTTGTAATGATTTAAAAAAAAAACGACAATCAAAAGCAACGACAGATGGCGGAAACGATGCTGCTTATTAAGAAACCATTTGTGAAAACAAAAGCGTGAGAAAGTTTACCCCTCACTGATCTTCTTCTTGAAAGCCTCGATCATGAACTTCCAGCGACGCCCGTGAGATTTAGATCCTGTCACCTGCCCGTAACACACATGGTTACGGTCAGTCCAAATGTCACTTGAATGAACACACGAAAACGCGTCAAGTTGCATGTGAAGCACGACAGCAGCATGGATCGAAACGATATGACACGTTACCTTGGCAAAAGCTTTCTCCCAGTTCATTATTTTCTTCTCGCGATCGAGACGCTTCGTATGGGCGTCGATCATTTGCAGTTTTCTGATAGCGATGTTTAATTGTCGTTGTTTGCTTTCATAGTCTGTACGCAAGCGTATTTTCGTAATTTAAATATTGCATAAGAAGGAACGCAACCACAAAAAAACAAACAAAACAAAAAATATGCTGATAACGTCATCACGATGAAGCTTTATCGTTCACTGATAATGACTATACGCGCACATTTACCGCTTCTTGGGCCACTGTGCAAAAACAAACGCTTTTCAAAGCCGTTGAAACAACAGCCTCGTTTCTGGCACGCCTGGACGATTATAAGAGAATATATCTAAACAGTGTTGCTTCGATCTTGTTGGCAAAATTAATCCTTAACTCTTCATCACTGCCACACTACGCTGCATCTTTGGTTTATCGTTCTTCAACTGACTGCCTTCTGCAACGGAAATGCCTTCGGGCTGCCTGCTGAGCGTCACGTCATCATCTTCCTTTGTGACGGTCAGAGTTGCTCTTTACAATTAAAAAATTATTGAGTTCACTTACTTCGGCTACGTGAAAAGGAAAAGCGTAAACACGAACAAACCAAATACAATAAGCTCTAAACACCAATGGTTGGGGGAAACTTTTTCGAAGTGGGGGGGACACAAGCGCACGTCAAAAAACTATGGAAAATGTTTTTCAATAAGCGCATTACTTTAACAATGGACCCAATGTCAATTGCGCTTTTAAACTGATTTAAACAAAATTATAAATACAGAAGTACGGGAATAGACCCATGCGGCTCTCCCGGTTCCGCCACTCCTGCTAAACACGACTGCAAAAAGCCTGGTCGATACGAAATCCACGTAAATAATCGAATCAAGCGCAGGTAGTCTACCGAAGTACATGAGGGTGTAAACTACATTTTTAGGAAGGTAAAGAAAGGGAAAAACTTGAACACACACATGCTGCATAATAGGTTTGTACAAGACAAGTTTAAAACTTCCCAGCATCTTTAGTGGTTAAGTGAACATTACCCGTGTGCAATTTTTTTAGAGCTTCACTTCTTTGTTCCCACGGAATGGAATAGATGTTTACTAGTCGAGTAAGTTCTTGCACAGGTGTGTGGAGGTCTGTTATACTGAGAGAAACAACAAGAGTATATTTTGTTTTCAAATGAAGTATGAAAGTCGGAATCCCATACAAAACTTGCACAAAAAAATTAAACTTTACTTCAGAAAAAACATGAGTGTGAAACAAGCAAAGCAACATAAACACGAAGAACACCGACATTAAACTTGAAAATGTACACGACTAATTAGTATTTTAACAACCAAAAAACTTTGTCCTGCTATGTTATGGGAAACTACCTTGTTAGTCAACAAATTGAAAACAATAGAGTGCTAGTAATTTTGTTGTAATTGCAAATATGCCCAATACAGACCTTCGAAACATTTTTCCCATTGATAGTGTTAATGCCATTAACAAACTGGGTGGCAAGTCATGCTGAAGAAGTTCATCCTTTATTTCTAAGAGTTCATTAAAAGAAGAATCAACAAGTGCCAAACAATTCTTCACCCCTGCAGAAAAATAATTCACGTGTAAGGAAATGATCATGCAGGTTTGAAACAAAGTGAACATTGGCAAATACTGTATAAAAAAAGCACCCTTAATGACTAAAGGTAAAAGTAAAAGTTAATTGTTATAAATTGTACTTGCACTTCACTTCAAGAACCAGAATCTCATAAAGCAAAACATATTTAAAAAATTGAGCTACAATTTTGATGCAAAAATTTTTGTATATGTAGGAAACCACAAAAATATAGAAGTAAGAGACTTGTGGTGGCTAAATTCATATGATACTATACAACAATGTAAAGTAATGTAAAGTATTGAGAGCAAGAAAATTCACAACNTGGACGACTCATATAGCCCAGAACTGTTCAATTCTATATGCTAANACTGTTTTCCAAAATAATATTGCTGATTTATCAAAAAGTATAATGTCTGAAGNAGCATCTGTCATATTCATTGCTGAAACAAAAGGTGCACAGTGTTTGATTTTAAGTTTGTGGGTAGCAGAGTGAAATAGAATAACTTCAGAACAGAACGAAGCAAAATAACATATCTTATTGTTGTTCTTTTTTCCACTTAGGTTGTTGCATAGCATTTGCCACCTGGTTTAAAATCAAGCAGGTAGGTTCGTTCTTCTGACGATTACTTTATTTTATTTTAAGCTGACATTTTGCCCACCCATTCCAAGTTGGCTTGCTCAGGGCATTGTTTTTAACCACATAACATGCAATTTACCAATAACAAAAAGCAAAGAGCAGTGTGACATACAAAGACAAAAATGCAAAATCGACCATCATGCCATAAGAAATGAGTGACAGCATGCAACAGTGAATGTGGAAGTTAAGAAGTGTAAAATGAAATGCGGGGAGGTGACAATGTATAAAAACGCAATATAATAGCGTAAAATTTGTAAAATAATGCACAAAATGTTACTATGTAAAGCAATAAATAGTGTAAAAGTATGTGGCAAATAGCAATCAATATTGGGATAAGCTGACCAATTAAGTTGACAAACTCAGGAAATCAAGGAAGGGATAAATTGCACACGTCTTTTAGGACATTATGATAAATAGCTGGGAAGGGGAACATCAGCACCTCACGTATTACTGCATTTCTTGAATTCATACTGAAACCTATCAGTGCAGAATTTTGCAAAAACTGCCCGAACGTATTTTGTCATGACAGCCGTCAGTACATTGGAGACCTGCTTATGTGGAAAGAGCGCCTTACAAAAAAAACTAGAAACTGCAAAGCAAAAACCAGTGTTTTACATTGTATCGGCAGACGTGAAAGCACTTTACCCCAGCTTGTATAGAGACACTGTGACAAAAGCTCTTGAATGTGCATTGGAGAAGCATTCTGACTACAGCGCCGAGGCCCGTAAAATCATCGTCGAACTAAACAAAATTTGCCTGAACAATGTGGTCAATCAATATGGAGACCAATTGCACATACAAAAACACGGAATCATAACCGGTGATAACCACTCAGTCTCATTGGCCAACATTGCTGTGCATTACATCCCACAGCCGATTGCGGATGTGCTAAATGAGTCAGAACTTTTCCATAGATTTATCGATGACACAATTTGGATTTCTGCATCAGAAATATCAAATGAATACATTCGACAAGCACTAACTTCAGCATTTAAGAACAGTGGCTTNGAACTAACGCTCCGACAAGCTTGCACTGCCGAGAAAACAGGCGAAGTTGAATTTCTGGACGTCAATCATTGCGTAACCATTGAAGATGATTTTGGTT
>JGI24159J19872_10004603_pt1 | contig 17613 bp, 7 predicted proteins | sample Ectturendosymbi4_FD_19872 | JGI IMG/M metagenome (IMG submission 19872) | reverse complement strand
AGGAAGACGAGGATGCATACATGGCGGTAGTAGAGAGGATACGCTTGATGGCGCGAATACATTCACTTTGATGAAACACAAGCTTTTGAGACATACGTTTGAATGGCGTCATCATGCTTATTATAATGTAGTACTGCGATGACATCCAAGTACATCGATTTATAAAACGCATGAGGGAGTGGGAGGCTGCGAAGGACCCAGGGTCATCTAGGCTGCATACCTCCCAAGGGCGAAACCCAGCAATGTCGTCGCCCAGGAATTCCTGCATTGCGAGGGCGAACGCCTACCAACCGACATGACTGCAACATGAAGGAGCTCATGTCACTGACCTGATGCTGGGCGACGACACGCGCACCTATCGCCGCGCAGCACACGGCGCGATACACAAGTTAAATCAATCACACGCGAATTCACCGCGGCCGCGTTACGACAAATTGATCACTTCATGTCATTTCCGGACCGTTAGCAGGAGGTTGGCAAGCACGTCCGCGCCGTGCAACTCATAAAAAAACAAATAGAAGTTCCCAGAATTCGGCCGACTGGCAAGAACTGAAACGCGTCCACCGAAATAATTTTGACGCAGGTTTCACGTTGTTTAGGTCGCGCGCCGTGGTGCGACATTAATATTTTTGCGCTATGGCAACGCTGAAGTTCGCTCAAGACTGGAAAATGCTTAATCTTTTCAGCACCTGACGTCAGGAGCTTGGTCGTGCGATCAACAAAACCTTACTTTTGATGAACATCGGTGCCAAATTTTCGACAAAGTACCTAATTTTGAGATCACTCCGAACGGATTCGTTTAATGTATAGAGTACACTCCCACAGCCAATCTTCAATAAATAGCCGTACCACAGATCGCAGGTTTCAACCTCGATCGAGCAAATATCGAAATATTCCTGAAATTCAACATCCAGTGTGATTTCGTGGGAACAAGCGGACCACGTCTACAAGCAGAAACATGTCGTCTTGAGTTCCTGCACGGCTACGGCTCAAGTGCTTGGATTTTCCTCTTAAACTAAAAATATTCACTTCAATAAACGGCATTTAAACTGAAGGTAACAAGTGAAAAATAACGTGATTGTCGTTCTTCTCGCCTAAAAGATTCCACGCTCGCAGTTGGAGAGTTGGAGGTATAGCTTTGACGCTGCGTTACGTGCCATAAATTACGCTGGTCAACAAATTGACAGCGTCGTTGTTACCTTTACGATGTTTGTACGTCGATGGTATAAAATCGTTGAGCATTTATAGCAATTTTCGTTTAGGAAATTCGGTCGATTGCGGAAAGGCATGTTCGACGAGGGTCTTCAGCGCGGATGTGAACGATTTGTTCGCAATAACGAATTCAGCACGCGCTACTGACTTCCGCGCAATTCTTTCCAGAATTCACTCGCAACATCCCGTCAAATCGAACTCAATCGGGTGATTTCCACCAGCCAGGTCATTTCTTCGTATCATGGAGCTTTTGCAAGCTCGGCAGTAGACGAACTGCCGCGGCGAAGCCTGTATGTTGGACTAATGCCATGGGGAAAACGACCCATGGCTTGGGTGCACAGGGGGACATGGCTAGCACTGTCTGGAAAAATACGCTGCATCTGCAATACATCCACTTGCGCACACAGCTGACACATACACTTTTCAAATATCAGTGGGTAATTCACGCACGTTTTAATTGCTTACTAAGAATTCCATCAAAAGAAGCCAATGTACGTCTCAAATTTACCATAACCGGGTTAACTGCGCATTGCAGCAGCTCTTAGTTTTGTAAGTAAGTTCTCTCCACAATGGGTGTAAGCAAGGAATCGATTTCCTATTTAAAGATTTGCTGATCGATTCCTTGCTTACACCCATTGTGGAGAGTACTTACCTGACTATAGACATGTGTAAGTTTGAATCATCGTAAAAAGATGAAAGCGGAGCCCAGTCGGCTGATTCCTCGAAACCTAACAGAAAATTTAGAGCCTTTGATTGTCGTTGGAGTTTTAATCAACAGTATTCGTGTCAAATATCTCCATGGAAGATTTTCAAACGAGGGATAAATGTGAGGAAGTCATTCACCGCACACTGCGTCTTTTCGACCGATCTTTTAAGTGGTCTCACTACTTGTCAAAGACTCATAAAGCGACCGTTCGCAAAAACTTTATTCATGTAATTGTCGCTTTAGAACAGGTAGCTACATATTTTTGAAGGAGTGACGCGCAGGATGACATGCGCTAAGAACGTTACCAATGTTGAAGTCAATTACAAATCGCAAAAATGTTCAGTTTGCAACTGAATTCTAATACCATTCACATGAATTCCCTGTTACGATTGAATTACAATGGGAAAAACAAGGGATCAACTGTTATTCATAATAGTCGGTATTAAATATTTTCGAACAAGTTCTCTTTACATTTTACCGACATTAGTGAACATTCGCATCAGAGAGAACACCCTTAAAATATGCAAAAATTCTTTATCCTCTTTTTTCGGCCCGTGTGTTAAATCTCTGCACAAAACAAGGCACTTCCCTTTAAAGAGAAAAATGTACACAAATTTCTCTTGTTCACAGGGTTGACAGATGGAGCTTTGAACCAAATACAGACCCATATCACTTCTCTCGCCAACAAGCAAAACCTTGAAAATCTTATTTTTAATAGGTGGTGAACCTACATAGAAAATCAACATCTTCTCTAATCACCACTGTGGTTCAAAAGTGGACTGTCTACATTCCCAGTTGCTTTGTATAAATCTCACTTTCACGTAGTCCAACTACTCAAATGCTGGCCCAAGGAAAACAGACGGATGCTATCTTTTCAGCGTCATGCTGCAAACCGCTGCAGAGCAAAATCGCCTGATTGGTTGCAGTAAGCACAGCGGCAACCCACGCAGTTTTATCTTAGCCAGACTTAACACTTCTCTGCGATGCCTGGTTCCTTCTGAACAATACCATGATGGGTACACGTTGCGACCAAGCGTTCATAAACGAATGCGTTCATCATCCAGCAGACGTAAGACCAATACGAAATAAATTAACTTCATGACAGCTCCGTGTCGAATTGCACTTCGTCCGCCAAAGTCAAACCTTTGGAGAAACTTAATTGTCGATGGGTCCTCGAGTGGACAACCTGGTCTGTGAGTTCTTTTTAAGTCCTGAAATCTATTACAATTAAATTTCAACTATCTTGTCAAACTGCAAAACACACTCAATTGCAATCGACTCCGTGATTGCCTCGAACTGCAAGACGCCATTATGTTTGCTCCGAACATGATTCGATTCAAAACGAGATGCAAACACATAAGCATGAGACCAAGCTCTCACTGGAGCGCTTGTCTTTGTGCTGGCTTCAGTGTCAAGAGCTGCATTGTTCAATAGAACATTAATGAAAGTCGTTGAGCAAATCGTTTCGACACAACAGGAAAGTCACAGAGGAACCCGCATTTTCAATTCCAGGGAAGAAAATGTCATCGGCATTTTGCAACGCTCGATGCACCGTAGAAGGACAGTTCATTGGTAGGCAACGACCTTTTCCTACCATACTGACCTAAAAACGTTTTTAGCTTTCCAGCGGTTCTTTAACCGGGAGAAACTTCGAAACCTTTGAGAGGACAACAGCTCGACTTGCAAACAAGCCGTCGGTATACGTGAGAGGCAATAGATCTCCGGCAAGCCAGAAATCGCGTCCACGTGTACTTACTAGCAATTCAACACAGATTCCAAGATCCAGTTTTTAAAAAGCTTCCAAATCACTGCTACTTAGCGAGACTCAAAATGCTATTCTACATGGTTCAATAAAAAGCCGGCTCATTCAGAAAAGCCGACGAAGACACACAGAAATTAGAAAATATTTTTTACCGCTTTCCTTTGCAAAACTTTGTCCAACCGCCAGTAGTCTCCGCGTGTGATTGGTCGCTTCAAATATATCTCAGGTGAAAGCCACCAATCAGTGATGTAGATTTCCTCACGTGCCTTTTCCAATGCGTCTGCCAGCGCTGACATGTAACTGCATCCATCGACAAACCTGAGCCAGACAAATACACGTAAAGCGGCGAAAACTCAAGGAAAGTACTAGGCCGGTCTAACGTCAAATTCGTTCTGATGTCTGCACTGGTCAGTCAGACTGCAGTCGAGCGAACGCTCATTAACTGTTATCTTTAAACGGCCTTCGGGAACAAACCATCGAATCATTTCCACACTACTTCCGTTAACGCTGAACCCTGAATTTAACAGTAGGTTGCGTACGATATTCGCACGTACAGTTTTAACATTTCCTTCGACGCTACATGTTGAAATGAACAATCTTCACGAACTGTTGGAATCAATACAAGCCATCTTCACGGTGAGACTGATGCAAAAATGACAATAATCTTAGAATTGTTTCAGACATTTTCAGTGGCACGTTAGATGCTCAAAGTGATAGCGACGTCTTAGCATCAGTGACAGGAACCTTGAGAGGCAACGACTAATGTGGCACAGTTTTTCAAATACTGTTTCAAGAAGTTTTTTATGTAAAAGTATAACAAGCCCCGCCAGCTGCATTTAAAACGTGGGTTTGCTCACCAATATGCGTAAGAGTTCGGTCGCTGAGGTGCAAAAGACTGGAGTCGGATTTCCTCATCGGTTAGGCCGTCGCATTGTTTTGCCACGCAGCGATTTATCGATCTCTTCCACTCGAGCGCTTCCTTGTCCGTTTGGCACTTTATCTGTAAGCTTTCCAGCGAAAAACATATTCTTTGTGAAGAAACTCAACACTGCTTCTTGCCGAAAATTATTCGTGACATTACACTGCAGTGACAGCAATTAGCACTTTAGTGCGTTTCTAAAACTTTGACAACAAAAAACTTTCTCGTGGCAAAAAATAATTTTCCTCATATGTTCGGGTTGCGCGCTGGCTCAAAAACATCACAAAAAAAACAGAAAGTTAGTTTCATTTGTTCATCTTTCCTCCAAAAACATCTCGCGATTTTCAGCAAGTTCCGCTGGTCCCCTTGTTTCCACACCAAGGTGCGACAGAGCTGAGTCAGATCATGTTATGATCTCATAACACCTGGCCCCGCGTTGGCCTTTGAGTCAATTTCCCGTGGGGCGTTTAAACAAAATTAATCGTTTTACGAAATTCAGGACAATACGATCATTTGAACAGAATAACAAGCGGCTGGCTTCAAAACCACACGCTCCGCTTCCTCCGCCGTTCCCTACCTTGTCGACGCGCTCGCGGGCATGGCCACGCGCGTCGAGCACTCACCTTCTCGATGAGTTGCTAATGATCAAGTTAGAGGAAGGATTTATATGGGAGATGCTCAACGTGCTGTCGAAAAGCATGACACCCTTCACGCTTTCCTGTTCCGGGTCGCTGTAGGCGATGAACGTGTCTTTGACAAAGCACCACCTGCAAAAGCATGTACGGTGAAGCGATCGTTGCGCCGACCTGTCCATCTGCACCGCCAGTCACGGATTGCCAGACGCGCACTAGATGTCACTCTGCGCGCACTACTGTCAACAACGGAGTAATCTGCAACACTCCGTCGAGCTACTGCACATGAGAAGACGCAGGTGCAAAACGCGCGATATAACCTCAAAATTTTTCATCGCGAGCTTACTTGTTTCGCCAACAATTTCCAAAACCGAATTCCGGTTCAGAATAATTAATAAATAAATAATTCAAAACTTAATTCAGGGTAACGCTTCGGTGGTTGTAAAAAAACAAAGGGAAACCAGCTACACCGTAGGTGGGATGCTACAGCACATAGAGATACCTTTTAATCGAACGCAAAGAAATGTTTTGCCATTTAACAGTTCAGCAGATATTTGCTTTCGTCGCGTCATTGAAAACCCACTGCAAAAAAACAAAGTTCCGCGCGACCCGACCTATGCGTTGGCGTAACCTGGTCGTCGCCTGTGTTACCCAGGTTGATGTGCGATCCGTGGTCATTCGAGCAAAGCTTCCTTTTGCTCGACATCGAGTGGCTACTGTATAACTAACCTGATCAAAAGCGTTCTTGGACAGATAACACTGGCACGATAGACAATGGTTGTGAAAATGCGAAAAGGAAAGGACGTTAGTCAACTTCAGTGTGTGCGTAACGCCCGAGACGATAAGCTTCGGCCGTTCTATTCGAGTGCCTGACGGGGGGTACTGGCTAGCAACGAAAAAGCACAAGCGTACTGAGTTATGCCATCAGCAGCAGCCGAATTGTTAGGACCGGGCGTTCAATCATCGAATTGGGATCCTACCCATGTTGGAAAAAATGGCGTTTTCTTCCGTTTCCCTCGAAATCTGGAGAATCATTTATTCAAACAACGTAACCGAGCTTAGCTGGGAAGTCACTAAGCAGAACGCACGGAGAGCTGCACCGGTGCCACCGTATCTGGCCAAATTCCACAGTGCGTGGTTTGGGCTGCGTAAATATCGGCGGCATACCTCTCATTCCAGGACGCGAACAGTTCGCACGAGTCGCAACATCGTCCGCACATCCTTAGGTTGATTTTGTGACCTCCCGAACGCTTTTTCACAAGTCCTTCCCTGCAGACAATAAGTAGCATTCAAGTGTCAACAAAACTGAAATTTGAGTGCTGCACATGACTGAAACCTTGTCGGAAAATGTGAAAAAGATTCTGAACTAAGCATGGATATGCCGCACACGCTTTCGTAATCCGCTTTCCACCCTACAGATCGATAACTGTCTGTACGATGCCAGCAAGTGGATAAAAATTAGCACGTCTGCATGCTTCACAAATTGATCAACCCTTTATTATGGACCTTGCGGTGAGGGCATGGTACTGTACAACTTTCGACAGCATGTTCTTTCTGCTGACGAACTTGTTTAACAACTTTTGTTGAATAAAAACGGCAATTTTCTGACATTTTTAGGGTAAGCAGTTCCTACTGGGAACGTGACCTTGAAATTTTGTTAGACAGCAATAGTTTTTCTGCTTTTAAATTTAATATGCACAAATAGGTATGTTCTTTCATATTGCTTAAGAATATTCCGACACTCAAACTGCACCGTCACCCAAAACGCAGATTACCGCAAAAGTTTCTGCTTGAAATCCGTGACCGATTCTTTCTTCACGAGAAAAATGAAAAACCACTGACAACATGACATGGAAATGCAGGGTTTAGAAAGGTAACACAGCCTTGGCATCCGAAGGCCGATCGATGATACGGGCCACACACATTATATTTCGTTCTGCCGGTCTTCGAAACAGACTAATGGATTCAAACTCTTTTTAGGTATCAACCCGATCAGCAACCTCATCAATGCTGTGGCCCTTTCCCTTAAAATCGAACTGTGATTGTACGATATTTCACAAAACTTCAAGATTTTGCGATCTCGGGCTTGTTGTACATGTCCATTTGACTGGGACCAGCGCCNGACATGCCATTACAGANTCGTACACCAGATAGATCAAAATTNTTTTCCAAACAGGCAACCACATTTTCAATCTCACATTCCGCNTAGTAGAAGGACATGCTCGAACCTAGAGCGTAAGCAGACGGATCAAAAATGGAAACAAAACAACAGCGACGCGAACACAAACAGCAAAGGAGAACGCTCGAAGGAGATGGATCAGCATTAATAAGCGAGATGTGGATCACGACCGGAACAGGACTTTTCGGTCTGGGGACATTTCGGTCACGACATTTTTGTACATACAAAACTGATTATATTTGTTTATTTGAATGATTATACAGGCAGGCGAAATGACAGGGTAGCTGGTGTTATACCAATTTTTTTTTGAGGAGTCATGATTGCGATTAAATATGAATTGCAATTATGTGTTTGGAGTATTTGTATCCAATTGAAAATGTCTATCATTTCATTTGCTTGCTGATGATAACGAAAATCATACGTTGATGCTTATTAACTGTTGGATCTTGAATCCTGTTTGTAATTTTTGTAAATAAAACCTTTCGTTGATTTAAGTGCGTTTGCATCAAAAAGTGAACATGTAAGATCTCTGCAAGATTTCATAGTCTGACCGAAATGTCTCGAGACCGAAACGACCAGACCGAAAAGTCGCGTACCCATCACGACAGCACAACCAAGACGCATCTTCAGTTTCCTTTCAACTGCCTCACAATACGAAATCCGAAAAATGCTGTGGATTGCACGAAAACCCTTAACTTTTCCGTCAAGCAGGGTTGCTGGGTCAAGTCCGGTGTGAATTTTATTTGAAAATAAATAAGATTTTAGCTATTAAACTCGGTTAAAATGGGTAAAAACAAATTATCTATACCACGGTTGGTATGTTGCGCGTTTGTTGTTTACACTCATCTAAGCGTGAATGCATTGAACGGGTGCTACGTATTAATGTTACAAAATACTTCTAATCTGGAGTTTATTGATATCCACCCATATACAGCATTGGTAAATGGTAAGGCTACGCATATGAGCTTGTTTTGCGCATGCATCCATCACAAACCGTTACTCCAAATTACAGCTGGTTGTTGGTTAAAATAATAGGTCAGGTGTGTCAACAATCAATTGAAATGCTAGCCATATGAAGTCTGTATTGTGATTGCATATTATAATTTACGCGTGATGCATTAAACCGGCAGAGCAGGCGTTGCAGCAAATGGAGGCGAGGCACATGATTATGAAGCTACTGTGCCATATCTTGATTGAGTTGCTTGTTTTTCTTTGCAAGTTGTATTTTTGTTTATGACTTGGTTTCAAAATAACCGTTGACAGTGACTGATGGGAGAGGTAAACCACTCTCAGTTGCTCATCTGTCACAGATATTTTCAAGTTATAAACAAAGCCAGGACTTGTGCAATCAACGACCCCATACCTACATATTACGTAAGCATCAGGTTTCATACCTTCAAAACGAAAAGTTGGAATTGACAAACTTGCAGGAAAAACACAAGCTGGTGGCGTTTTCTTGTTTATAGAGTTTTTGTGCAACAGATGTCACACTTGGATCATTTTTTCAATTTATAAGCATTATTAGTGAGCATTGGTGTCGTAATTCTATGTGCATTTATTATTATTTCGTTTTTTTACAAATATGGTTTCAAATCGTCTTTTTCAACTATCAGCTAATGCCAAAACGTAATTGTAACACATTGTGCAGCGTGCATTACAAAGCAAGGCGAGTATAGCGTACACTAGGCCATAGGCAATACTCAGACAAAACATAAGCATCAGAAACGTCTTTGGTCTCAACATTGTTTAAAATTGCAATTATAACTAAATTTGATAACTCGGTCATGAACAAAGCAATTATAGCTCGGTAAACAGCATTGACTGGAACAAAGAGAACGGTAGAACCAACCCAAGAAAAAAAAGTTCTATAAAATATATAAATTTACTCATTTTTTATTTAAAAATGATACCTATCGATCATATTATTTTAGTAGAATTTTTTCAGATTTTTTTGTGTGAAAAATAACAGCTCACAGGCGGACAAGCTGCCGACTACCCGTGGGCGCTAAAGCGAAAAACATCCACACAGAACAGAAAAGGAACACATGTTTGGTTTCAAGCAAGATCGCAAGGTTTAAAAGTACATATGAATCAAGTTGCAATTCCACTTCCAAAAAGATCATGGAAGGTTTGCGCCCAGTGTAAAGTCAGCTTCATCTGAAAAGCGTCGGCGCCCGTTAGGCGATAAGCGAGTGAAAAATAACTGCAGGACTTCTTGCAATGGCGCACTTCCTGTTCTTGGATGCAATACTAAGCTTTCAACATTTTATCAATTGTGAAATTATTATGACAAGAAAATAGTCAAATTACTTTTATCACGCAGAAGCGTCGGCTGTACGAAAAAAAATGAAAATTCTAAATAAAATGAAACACAACATGCCACAGAAGTCCGCACAGAAAGGTTTTCGCTAACCGCAAATCTGATAACTGGAAACAATGCGGAATCATCGCATTCTTTCACACATTTTAGGGATTCCTCAAAACACAACGCAAATAGCAACCGCTGCATGATTTGAAAGAAACACAGCGGCCTAGGAATTCCAATAAAATTTAAAACGTTTCTTTAAAAAAAACGAATGATTGTGTTACTGAAAAACTGGTTCTTGTTGCGAACAATATAGCCACAAATATCGAATACATTATTTTACTCAACGTTTCAGCTTCGTCATAAACGGTGATTTTGGCTTATGACTAAGCTGAAACGTTGAATAAAATAATGCATTCGATATTTGTGGTTATATTGTTCGCAATAAGAATCTGCAGCAACTCCATGCATTGCTTTCCAAAAACTGGTTGTCATTAAAGCACAAAATTATTTGCGTGTCCACTGCGCAAAGACATGAAAACACAAGCAATACAGCCCGTTAACGACACAATGCTGATATTACGGACGAACCTCACAATAGGGCATGTTTTGGCACTGCATCACGAAACGTAACCGAAAAATAGGCAGTTATTTGGAGAGTTTGCTACTCTACAGTTGTACTTCTCAAAATAGCGCGCACGCAGCCTGACCAGCGCAACTTACTTCCCTTTCGTGCCGAGGTCTTGTACGAACGAGAATCGACTGACTTCCAAAAACTTTTTCTGCGAATACAGTCATGAGCGTACGTGAGAAACACCGATACGAAAACGGTTTACTGCGTCGATTTCTACGTAAAACACTTTCTTGAGTATTGAGTCAAATGGGCGAAGTGTTTACTGTAGCTTGGAAGACATGGGCTTAAGCAACGACGCCGTCTGTAACGAACAACTCATTCACAAGAGACAATACATTAATTCCCAAACTTCAACAGCTGTCGACAAATCCAATACAGAATCTTTACAAAGAAAGTGTGTTACTTAAGCCATGTTTAGTCGTTATTACATGCAGGCAACCCATCACAGCTGTTGTATTAGGTCAGCAGAAAAAGACAACTTCATTCAAAAAACACCAGCTCCCCAGAAAAATGTATTCTAAAAGCATAAAACAGGAAGTATCTTGAACTAAGTTTGGCAATGCCGAGGTTAAGTTCTACATTGCAACTGAAAGTCGTATCGATCAGATCTCGCTCAAGTCGTTTGCAGTTCGTGCATCCATGCAGTTAAAGCATCACTGACTAGTTTGATGCGGTGATAACAAACCAAAATGATAATCAAGAGGTTTTAGAAATGAGACAAACTTCAACTGAAAAATATAACATGAAGGAAAAATCAAGGAAGCAGACAGGAGTTGCAGCCCTGCGTTGCTGCATGACTTTTGAGCGAAAAACAAAATCTGGAAAGCAGGTAATTGCTCACCGTTGCAAAGTTGTTCCTGTACAGCCTGCTCTCCAATAGTGCATTTAAATATAGCGTCAGTTGTTCCTGCAAAAAGATGCTTGAGATGATTTTTTCATAAAATGCAAAAACGCGGCAGCTATATAGTGGTTAGCAACATTTGCATCGGCAAAATTTATAATAGGCACAAGTTTTTGTGACAAAACTATTACGCGTTGTTGCTGTAAAGTTCGACTTCAAACTATCGCCCGGTTTCTTTTCACAGACTACCACTGAAAATCTTTGCGCAACGAAGCCCTTTGTGAAACTTTACTCAGATGGCAACGACACAAATCAAACACCGCTTTGCACAAGCCACAGGCGGTTTCACAAAATTCCAACAGGCCAAGCTTTTCAAAAAGACTTTACTAAGCGATTGCAATTCAAAAAGCGGTATACAATTTCTTAATATAGATAGCACGTAGCTACTTAGGTGTGTGAATGATGGTGAAACCGAATCCTACGCCGTGCTTGGTGTTTCTGAGTAACTCATCTAGGTACACATGTAACCTGAGTATTACGCCGCCAACAGACACAGAACAAACCAAAACGAGTGGCATGATGTTATCAACACCTGCAGGCAATGGGTAGTAACGATAACATATGCAATAACGACAAGCTGCAAACGCAAAACGACAGCATTCTTTAAATAGACGCCTCCCTGTGTGATCTCCCTCAGGCTAACAGCAAATCTAAAAAATAGGTTTGAATTTTGTGGATCAAAATTTCGAATATCACTGCAAGACTCTTGTTCAGTCTGAAGCCGCTAAACAGCTTTAGAGAGACCTCCATTTTAAAGCTAACGTGTCCAGGCACATTCGTAAACGAAGCACAACAGTCCGGCAACAAAACGAAATCCGTTAAAATCTTCATTTTACTGCTCGAAACAATCATAAAACTAACTGAAGTAATCAGAAAAGCGAGTATGATTCCACATGCAAGTGAAACGCACTTTGATTCGTTACACGAAGCACTCCGCATGGGCAAGAATTCATTGACGCATGTAACAATTGCTGACTACACAACATAACCTGAGTGTACCTTGCGTTTATCCATTGCGTCGGTTGACATCCATAGCTCTGGACGCTTCGGAAATTTGGGGATCTTTGCCTCTGCTTTCGAAACCCCTCTCGTTGTTTGGCGTCTTTGCTTAAGTCTGTGACACAACCCAGTTGCTAAAACTCACTCACCAATGGATCGTAAAACATATACTGCAAATGCAGCAACAAACAAAAAGCAGTATGGCGTGATACAACGCAGGATATACACGCATAGATAAAAAGTTTTTTTAAAGATCTGAAATTTCGTTGCCGAACGTCATTCAAATTACTCAGTTAAATGTATGGAGACGACAAGCACTGTTTTCTCTAGAGCCGCTGTCATGTCATCGCCAACTTGTCATTCCAGTAATGCAGCACACATTGCAAGTTGTGCACCTGTTCCTCTAACAGTCCAATCACGCATTGCAAACTTAAACTCAAACGAGAAAGTTTAAGACCAAAAACCCTAAATGTTACGAAACTAATAGCAGGTTTGCATGAGCTGTATGTCGCATTTAAAATGGTACACAAAACACATAAGCCTAGAACATTTCTGAACAAACCGTGTATTTAGTAGCAAAAACAACTTTATTAAGAACAGGTGATGACAATGCATTCAGAACAAGTACGGCAATCCCTGCCACAACTACCAAATTCTAGGAAGCTAAATATAACCGGGAAAAGTACGAGAAGTAGCTAACAAAAACAAGCTTGAAACGCAGCACACTGATATGGCAAACTCAGTCGTTTCAATTTTTTCGAAAGAGATTAAACTTTTACAAATACCGTGTACAGAACTGCCAATTCATACGATATCTAAAACACTTAATGGCCTGTTCCTGATGATGGGCTTGAACGTGTATAACTTGACGGTGAAAGTCCTGGTTGTATAAGTTTTCCTTGCGCGCAGTTTATCAAGTTATTCGTTTTGACAAAAATGTTTGCGCCAGTCGGCGATACATTTTGAAACCCAGCTAGTAGTGTATATCCAATCGTTTCACACTGGCAATGAAATAAAAATACACACACAGAAGAGCATAGTACAAAATCAAACTAATATCTCCATTGTTATAACATCCAAGAATATTATCCCATTCCCAGGTGTTAATATGCTGTTGTGTCTGGGCTAATTAACGAACTCTACTAATTTTAGAAAACAAGTGGTTTACCAGCCAAGAGGTGGACCAGGGTTGACAATATCACTATGCACATGCACTAAAAAATTTATTACAAGCAAGCATCGTTTTTCAAGCAAACTTTTCTTAATTAGTCGTTTCTGTCGCAAAACCTTGCGGGAGAACAAATTTTACTGTTTGATTTTGTTTTCCTAGGTAGCCAACAAAGTCGCATGTCTGAAAGATGTCCTGCTTGCCAGAGAGGATTCAACCGAAGCCTTTCTGATCGAAACGCGCTGTTTCAAATCACTTGACGACTATGAACAGCTTCCGATTTCACACAACGTCCCACCCACCTTTTTGTTGGAATCGGCAACCTCATTAAAGTTCTGTACTCCCAGAGCTTTTCGTGCAGTTCTGCGAAATGGTTGTAGCGTCGATGGATTGTCCACGTGAATTGGCCATGGGTAACTTCAAGAGTATATCTGCATTCACCTCATCATTATGAAAGTCCGAATAGCAAGGCACCGTGCACGAACAAAACCATTGTCTACACATTCAATATATTCACTCACGTAAAAACGTCTTTAACTACTCTTTGAGATAGACCATGGAGTTAATAAGATGTTTTGATTTTGAAAAAAACTAATTCTGGAAGCTAAAATGAACTTTTGAATTTATAGTAACGCAGCATCAAAAGATTGAGATTCAATTTGTGTGGTGCATTACTGCTGCTTAGAAAATGGGAGAAGTGTATTACTATACTGTAAAAGGGAAAGTTATGTTTTCAAATTCTTGGATGCTACAAACGAGCGAACACATATTAGAAAATATTTTGTCATCACAATAGAAAACGGCCAGAACCGCAGCTATTACACTAATCCATTTGCACAATGTTTAGACATCGACTGATCCCGACTTGTTGCAGAATTTATTACCAGAGTATAGAAATTTGTTGATGGACAAATCAAATAGCTCTTTCAGTTTTGTTTGCATGCTCTTGGTCAGAATCTCCTTTATGACTGCTTACATGTCCGTTCAAACAATTAGGTCAACCCATCTAAACCAGTTATGTTCAACCCAAATAGCATACTGATGTTGCAATCTTGATCAGAGCCGCACATTGAACGACATATTATTGAGGGCCGCACATTGAATGGCTTACTTTGACCTTAGCAAATTGATACACTGAAGGTGTTTGAATTCCAACTGCAATGCTAACAGACGTGATATAAAGTGGCACTGAGGACCACCTGCATCAAAAATGTCGAGTTCAAGATTATCAAAACAGGGACAGGTTGTCAGTAAGTACGATACTTTTACTACAGTGAAAACCTAAACTGGACCGCACAAAACCCTCGACTAGGTCGCATACTGAGCAGCCGCAGGCAGTGGGTTGGACATAGCTGAGCTAAACAATGCGAAGTTTTTAGAATACAATGTTGTGTATGTAAGACTTAACTTGACTCCTACATACCATCACAGTAACTGAAAAGATTCCATGACAATGAGATAAAAGTATATTGTCAAGTAGAACCTCAAACAATTTGATAACAACCAATAAATAACTACATTCAATAAATCGGAATGTTAGCGAGTTTGCCACAAAAAAATGTGACGTTAATTAGAATTTCTTAGTGTATGGTATCTAACGCAATACGGTCTTAAAACACAAGTCAAGGAATTCACAAAAAACTGAAGCTCATGTTTACACTGAAGAGAATATATGGCCGCAGAACATGGTGAAAAGCAGGGTGACTGCTATCTCGGCAAAGCACTTTGAGCATGCACAAATAATTATTGTTAAACTTTCTACAATTTGATCACAGAGCATCATGTTCAAAAATTAACAAAACTATTGATGTGAATTTTTTTAAGTTTATCATTATTATTAGTATGAAAAATGTCAATAAGCTATCAACCACAAAAAACATGGGCAAGAATTTCTGCTTCTCTATGATAAAAGCACTGATAAAACTAAATCTACCACAAGAAGCAAAAAAGTTGCAACATCTGTACATGTTAGGATGGAGTGGATTTCGATACGTAGAATCTCGTTTCACATCCAAAACTTTTATGGTCACTGCTGTCTTAGCCAAAAATGATGATGCCATTCCAACAATCAGACGACTTGGACTGCTGTATATTGACATATATGGTATCCGAGGCTTATAACCTGCATGCACATAACAATACAGTAAACTACAAGACACTACCACACAAATCTTGGAGTTATTACGTAAGTAGAAACTACTGACCAACTTTTCAATGTTTCTAGTAATGCAACAGCACATACTGTTCAAAATGGATATGAGCAAAATACAAACAATCAACCTGGGTAAAAAGCTGCTGTATTGTCAACCTCCTCTTCTCCGGGTGAAGGAAGTGGTAAAACTTCATAATGTTCTCCACCATCTGACATGACAGTAACCATACGAACCACTTGTCGATGTTGTGCTGTGTCATCCACCTAATGTCAGTTAAAAATATAACAGTGCAAGAGAATGTTTCCACGATTCTCCATGGTTAGTATCATAAAATTCAATCATGGTTCAGAAAAAAAGTCATCTTTTGGTAAAAATATCACTGCACTTATCAAATAATGGTAATTAAGTATAAAATACCCAACAGGATATTTCAAAATGAACTAGCATGGTTAATTTTGATTATACAAAATTCTGCGCACAAAACATTTTTATTTCTTGTTGAGCATTTGTTTATGAACATGCCACACGGCCACTGCTAAAACTGAAAAAAAAAATTTTTAATAGTGGCATCAACTTTCTTGTAAGCAATTATTAGCAAAACAAACCTTTTGAACTACAGATAGGCAACAGCTGCAAAGTCGATCCATGAATTGTCCTTACTTATAAAACAGTATATTTCACTAGAAAAGAGCAAATCAGAATAAAGTAAACGATGTTAAAACCTTTGGTGGGATTTTTGAGAGTTATGCTATGATTAACAGAAGTACACTGAAAAAAAAGTCTACTGATATTAATAAAAGCGTAACCACTTGATAGGTAGTCTCATAGTGATGTCATTGCATGTGGTGCTAACAATGCCAGCGAAATATCAGCCATAAAACACTAGTGCTTATTATTGAGCCCAAACATTGCACATGTTCATACCTTTTATAAGATGTTGATAACTTTGCAAGAGATTTTGTTACTCCCAAGTTAACAAATGAACACCAACTATGCTATCACTCTATTAATATGCATAATATGAAATAACAGGTTGTAGTTTATGGTTGTAAAAATCAGGCAAAAGTATATCTGAAAAATTAGTCTTTAATTTCATCTTTAATGAAAAATTGACAAGTAAGTCTATAACTAAACTAAGGATGTGACCAGCAATCAAGATTTTCATATGCAAAGGAAGACAGAATGATCCAGAAACAAAAAAATGGGCAAGAAGCAGAAATAATTTGATAGAATGTTTCATAGCTGAAATTTTGTTCCAGGAATTTGACTTTCAAGTATAGGATGTGGACCACAAGCATTTTGTGCAAGATATTTTGGTCTCTGTGTGTAAATCTTTTCTACCATGATGTTTCACCAACACATTTGGATCAGGGATGGAAAAACTTTGACTCATAGACCACAGTGGATCCTAAAATTAGACAGCATGTTAAATCACAAGAAGATGGATGAATTTTATATGTAAATGAACAAGTACAAATGAGATGTAAATGCCATCATAAACGATTTTGTTCTATAACAGATAACAAACATGATGATGTCAAGCTTATTGCATAAAATTTAATCTGTAAATGCAGTTACTTTGAAACACGGCAAAAGCCACTCTCTAGTTTAACATTTATAGAGCCGGTCTACGATATATTTTTTTTTTGACTGCAGACTAGAAGACTTGCCACATCTTTTGACGCTTCGACCAGGTCCATAACACGTACAGGAGCGGAGATATTCCTGCGCAAAGCCACGTGCGTTTAGGCGTTTTTTTTCCGAAAATCCCTGAAAGCAGCCGGACACCAAAGTGTTAAGAGTTCACCGTATTTATGCCAGTTTCCAAAACAATTGAAGCCCAAACAAGTGCTTCACTTATTAAATTTGCTATTTGTCTTAACAGTTAAAAGCACTAGTGTTTCTGTGTGCTTTCGAGGAATCAGTCAACTACCATCTGCTTTCGTCCTTTTGCAATGATTCAAACTTGCACATATCTCTATTCAAGTATGTACTTTCCACGATGGGTGTAAGCAAGGAATCGATCAGCAAATTTTTATTAGG
>JGI24159J19872_10004600_pt1 | contig 17620 bp, 10 predicted proteins | sample Ectturendosymbi4_FD_19872 | JGI IMG/M metagenome (IMG submission 19872) | reverse complement strand
AGTTCGTTGCAATCTTTTCTCACTTTTTCAAGGTAGGTGTCGCTTCCATATACAGACACGTCTAATTTTTCGAACTGTTGCAGTTCCCTGGTCTTTATAGCGTCGTAGTCGTCGTAATTAACGATGACAATTTTCCCGTCTTTATCCGCTCGGCAGATCACAATTTTCCTTTCTTCTGTTAGTTTAGTGAGTTTGCTAAAACTTTTTCTTTGTTTATTCGATAAATTGTTTTTCGTTCAGTACACTTTCAACACCAAAGGTTTTATGTTCCTTAATTTAGTACAAACCATTTCTACGTATGTTTTAATTTCTTCATCAATTTTGCCACTACCGGGTCTCGAAAATTTGGGAATTTTCAATTTTTTTGGCAACACAAAATCTCCATCATTCTTTTCTCCCAGCACCGCTTACCCTGTTGGTTACAGCAACTTGACTAAATTCGGTTGCCTGTTAATGGCGGAGCTCCGTAAATAGCGGAGCTTGGTTGCGGAGGTTTCATGACGTAACCGGAGTGGAAGAAAGTTGCGTTGCAAAATCAAAAAAAGGAAAAATAGTGAAGGAAAAATGTTGTATCACTGCAACTTAATATGCGTTTCCCCCAAACATGGAATACATGGAAGTTTGTGATGTTCAAAAATTTAATACATTCACCACTGTTGAAACCTATTTTTTTGTCCCCGAACCATTGTGAAACTCAGATAACCAAAATATTAAAACTTCAAAATACAATTTTTTTACAGTAGTGTAACATCACCCTTTGCAGTAAAATTATTTTTGCTAACGTTTACATGTCATTGCTCAATGAAAAATATCGTTTTTTTGACGACTCCGGGACGTCATCAAACCTCCGCAACCAAGCTCCGCTATTTACGGAGCTCTGCCTTTTACAGGCAACCCTAAATTCGACCAGAGGGACCGCGACCGAAAACAGGTCTTCGGACCGAAAGTAAGCCTGGAGACACTATCACCTTCACCGGCATTATTATTGCGAAACAATAGCATCCTGATACTATTTGATATTAGACTAGAGGCGTAATAGATTGCATTTGTGATGTAATCGCCTCATGTTTGCAAATCACTCTTTTTCTGAGCCCACCAACTGGATTGAGAGTTAATCAAGGTAAACAGCGAATATAGGCTATGGACTCAGAACTCCCCTTGCCTTACCCTGTTGTTTGCAGCAAAAATGGCAGTAAAAAGATAGCACTTAGTTAGTGCCCCACTTCTACTTGCATGTAGTTTGTTGCTTATGTCAACAGCAGTCTTACTATACTCATCCTCCATGTCATGCGTACATACAATACATTGTGCCTAATTAGTTTAGCAAACACAGCAGACATGTCCAAGAAAACTGCAAAAAGCTGGTTGTGGTTAGTTCTGTCAAATGCCTCAAACCCATCCAAGTAAACAGCAAAAACTGGAGTATCCTTGGATTCCTTGTGTTGTTCACAACACATGTAATATTAATATGACAGTCTGTTTGAGTAAATATTTGGCATGTATCATCAGTGCTGTGTTGAATCAACTGTTGCAAGTTGATGTTCTTGTTGTGGTTTGAAAACAAACTGGTTTTCCAATGGTGGTTACAAAATACGAGACGCCTTCTGAGTATCTGTGTTTTCTGTGAGCTTTATTACTTTATTCTGTCTTCAGTATGTTTTTTTATGGCTTCTGTAAAGCTCCTGTGCAGCATTGTTTTGCTCCCCTCTTCAGCCATCCTGACTAACCTCACTTTGTTAATTTATCATATACCTAACACTACTGTGTTGCTGTTTACTGTTAAACCTTTTTGTAATCTGTCTTTACTCTGTCTGTCCAACCCCATTTGGGGTGCTATTATATGTGCCTGGTGGAACACACGCATAATGACGGTACTCCATCATGATCATGGTCTGTATAATTTTACTGTGTTTTTTTTCTTGCTTAGAAAAATGTATTGTGATGTTCGAACAATTTGGAGATGGTAGTTAAAAGAAGAGAAGGAGGTTGATAGTTGTCAAGGGTGTACGCAAGGGGGGTTAACCTTTCCTTGAGCTTGATATTTTACAAACACTTTATAAGGCGAGTGTAGCCTATAGGGCTTGATTTTTTTTAAAAATAAGGAGAGTGCGTGTAGAAGATTATGTCAACAAACTTCGCTTGAAAACATGAATATGACGTCAAATTCAAATTGCGATGCCACAAACAGCGCACACCAAATACAAATGGCCACCTATGCCACTGAATGAAACCCCTTCATGAAAATTTTCTGCGTACGCCACTGATAGTTGTTATCTGCACTTTGTGGATAGGCCTACAGTGCTACAAAGCACAATGTAAAGAATGGATGTTCGTTAGGGCGGTTATATTGTTAACAGATGTGTGATGATGTAAACCAGAGTGGAAAAGTACCTTGTTGCACAATAATAAATGAAGGTAAAGCTGCAATGCCAAAAATTGTTTTTTATTTTAATTTAATATAATTTTACTCTGATCAAGTGATGTTAACAGACTTGAAATGTTTTCATTTTTTGTAGGCAGTGCTTATTTTGCCGCCAAGATGAAGATGGCAACAGCAAAGGGCTTGGTAGAATGAAGTAAATGTAACTAAAAGATAAACCTACAACCTAACCTTAACCCTGACTGTAGCCCTAACCTAACAACACTAACCTTTAAACGTAACAGTTTTAAAAAAAAGGAGCCTGAAAAAAAGCAAACAAAAAAAAGGAAAGTTGGTAAGGGAGTCGAACTGTAAACCGTTGGCATACCAGCCATAACACATAACCATTACACCACGAGCAGGACGGCATTTTCCTAAGTGGCCTTTTTCTTGATATGGCGTCATGCCACGAGACTGAATCTTTGACTGGTGTGGTGGCACAGCAGCTCCAGCTGATCTGTTGCCATCAGAATATCGCCGGTAAAATAGACACTACCTTTTTTATATTTTCATAACTGTTCAAACCTTAATTTCGGTCCCACTGGAGCTTGTTACCAAGAATAAAATATCTTAGTTTGAGACGGATGATGGCTGAAATTAGGTCTAGGAGTAGGATAGCAACAAACAATATTTGTACTACTGTTGTGGTGTAATTAATCTCTGTAAAATGTTGTTTTTATGACTCTGGTTATGTCATTTTATATCTGCAACCAAGATCGCTACTTACAGATATCCATCTTTTGCAGGCAACCCACTTTGTGTCCCCATTCTTATTTTCACAAGTAGGTACCATGATAGTTTGCATGCGACGCATATTTTCCCATGCATTAAACACACATCAAATAGGTCTCTAAAGCAACCAATTACACGAACTTGAATCAGTTTTAATATATCTCAGGATTTTTCAGGGAAATTGCATTTTTTAAGATGAAACTCCGAAATGTTGTGGTCATGCATTTCCATTTGATGTGAAAATCAGATCACTGAAGAACGACGTGAAAATCAGAAGAACATTGTGATCACTGAAGTATTTCAGTTATTTGTCTCAGTTGTATCAAAACTCACCGTAGCAGTGTTCATTAGCCTATATTTTAAGATATTCTGACCAAAATGACTTAATTTTTTTCAATCATTTCAAAAACATTTTGACCTGTACTGAAAAAACTCAGCTTATGACACAAACACCTATTGCACATTTAAGATTAGCTAATGGAATTGATACCATAATTCAGCTTTAGGGAATTGTAGGCACCTAGGAATTAGAGGACTGGTCAGCAGAGTCAGTGCCACTAGCGTAGGGAGTTGATTTAGAAAGTGACTTTTTATGCCACCAGGGTAGGGGCTGATTTAGAAAAACGTTTACTCTGCGTAAAAGTTTTTTATCGGCTGTAACTATGTAGAGTGCCCAGTGGAATAAATATCTGTTGTTTGTTGCTTGTGTCAAGTTGAATGTTTGTTTTTTTTGACATCATAAAATGCTTTGTTTAGGTTGTTCACAGTAAATAAACCCTGCTGTTCTCTTTTTTGTGCACTGAACTTGTAATAAATAAGTATTTATGAATTCAGGACTTATCAACAGCCATTTTTTAAGGCAGTTGCTACAGAACCGCCTGTGGATCTTGATTTGAAACCTTATTTGACTGCCACCTATAATGTGACAGTAAAACACAATGAGGTGCAGTAGACTTGGTAGAAACGTAGTAAACGTAAACTTAAAATCTAACCCTAACGCCATGGGCATCCGAAGCCTTTTTTCCAAGGGGGATTTCTTACAAGTTTTTGCGGGGAGGGACCAAAAGTGNTGAAATTAGGTTTTTCCCACTTGAAAGTAAGCAAACAACCCTTTTTTGCTGCAATTTTCAAAATCCAGGGGGGCCAAAGCCTCTCCTNCCCTCCCTTCTGATGATGCCCATGCCTAATGCTAACCTTAACCCATAAACCTTAAGTTGGCAAATTTTGAAAAAAGTAAAAGAAAAACGTCCCATGAATTGAAACATGCAAACACTACTATTACCAAAACCGAANACGCCAAGGTTAGAGCCGAACTCTAAAATGGCAGACGTAAACATTGCTGCTATGCCANCACAACGGTGGTTCAGCATTTTATTTGAACCACGTCATGCAAGGCGGTTACCTAGCCAATTCCCTTTTTTAAAGTGTACGATTCTACACTGCATCCCAACCTATCATTGCAATATTCCCTGACGCCAAACTTACCCTGTGAAACGTTTGGAACCATAACCTATCCTGTAAACCGTTCTTTGACTCTTAACCTATCCTGTAAAATGTTTGCCTATTTGAAGTCAATCCGAATGCTGGTGGCATGAACAGTTGTTTTCTAAATGAACTCCCTACACTGGAGGTACAAATAGTTGCTTTCTAAATCAATTTCTACGCTGGTGGTACAAACAGTTGTTTTCTAATTAAACCCTACATTGGTGATAAAACAGTCTCTTCATATTGAACTCCCTACGCTGGAGGTACAAACAGTTGCTTTCTAAATCAACCCCTATGCTGGTGGTACAAACAGTCTTTTTATAAATGAACATCCTATGCTGGAGGAGGTACAAACAGCTGCTTTCTAAAGCCATCCCTCCGCTGTCGCTGATGGTCCCTACACTGTTGTTACAAGTAGTTGCTTTCTAAATCAACCCCTATACTGGCGGTGCATTCCTATACTGGAGGTAAATTCAGAACCGTTGCCAGAAAGCCGTCAATAAGGGGGCTTTATGTTTGTGCAAGGAGGGCTTGGCATTCAAATTTGACAAAAATTCCATTGATTTATAATGTTCCTTATGTCAATTTAGGGAGGCTTAGAGCTTTGTTTGGGGGGCTAAGCCCCCCGTGATGACATGACTGGGTACATCCCTACACTGGTGGTACCGACACCGCTGACCCTTACTAAGGAATTAGACTAAAAGTCAATGTCCGTCAGATTCTGGACCCAAAAATTGCTCTTTTTGCCTTAGAAAGCCTTGTATTGCAGCAAAGGTGCTCCTCAAAAGTGCAATTCTGAGCTTTGTTCTAATGTAGATCATGACAAATGCATATGGCTCCCTACATTTTTCAGCCAATCTTTTGTTGACCTTAGTCCATCCCACCACTTGTGAAGACAAAGACGATTGAATGAAGACTTCTCAATGCCAATCACTCTTTGGTTGTACCTATTCTTTTTCTCTTTTTCATGTTGTTGGTAAAATCTGTGAAAGGATCTTATCAGAATGAGACTGTGGAGGAGGATGTGTGATTCTCATGTCAAGGAACGTTTTCTCACAGCTATTCCACAGTCTTCTTGCAGAAATGTCCAACTTTGCATTGTCCGATATGTTGACTTTTCTTTTAAATCCGTTTTCATTGATTGGCAGAAGTGTGGGTTCTATCTGAACATCTCTACAGACCTCTCTCATTATTTGCGCCTCAATTACTGAGTTGTGGTTCCTTGAAGCTGTTTTTTTTTGGCCATTTTTCAGTCATAGACCAAAACGTTCTTGTAATGACTGAAAAAATTTAGTCATTTCAGTCAGAATATTTGAAAATACAGGCTAGTGAACACTGTTATGGCGAGTTTTGATACAACTGCTAGGCAAATGGCTAAAAGGTTTCAGTGACCAAAAATTCTCAGCAAAAAAAAGACCGAAATGTCTCAGTGAAAATGTAACTGCCCAGTTTTCATATGGGAGGGTTGCTGCAGGATGCAATGCACTAAAATAGCAGCTTGTAAATTTTCATACAAAAAGATGTCTTGTGGGGTCCCTCAAGGTAGTGTCCTTGTGCCTTTACTATTCCTTATTTACATCAGCGATATCACAGAAGCCTCATCTTTTCATCTTAGTTTATTTGCTGATAATATTAATCTTCATATGTCTAAAATTTACCACTGGCTAAGAGACAACAAACTATCTCTTAATTACAATAAGACTAACTTCATGCTGCTAAATTCCCAAAAATGTAATCCCACTTATTTTGAAGTTATCTAAATACAAACTGAAATACCTAGGCCAGTGCTTTTCAACAGGCGTTCCGCAGAACCCTAGGGTTCCACAAAACATCTAGTGGGGTTCCGCGGGGATTAAGTGTTCCATGAGGATTCCTCATTTTTTAGGGGAAATGATTTTTGCTTAAGTTGGGTGATGCGTCATTATGAAATTTTTTAGATCACTGTGATGCATTGAGACTACAAGTGGGCAAGTTAGATATACAGGAGGTTGAGTGCAGATTTTTTTGTTTGTTTCCCAAATAAATGAAAATGAACAAGTGCAGATAGCTGAACAAGAAATATTGAGAGCTGTTACATCACTTGTTCAGTGTTGTGCAATTAAGAATGTTATTGTTGCATCACATTTATACGATGTTGCTGATGTACAGTTCACAGTCTGAGTAGAAAGTAGACTCCACTGGTGCCATGCCTACCGATTTTTCACAAGATCTAGTGATTTTCAGACTGGTCAAGTGATCCAGTGATTTTTCAGTGCAATCTAGTGATTTTTTGCAAAGGATGTGTTTGAAGAAAATCGGTTGTATTTTTCCCAACTTTTAAGCCCTTCAATCCATGAACAATTGATTGCGTGAATCGTTGTTTGAAGATTTGCACCAACAGAACAAACAAGTGTTTCTAATTTGAGTTTCTGATTGTTTTTTCTTCTGAATTGTTTATTGCTGCAGTGTGGACCATGACAGTATTTCCATTGATCTGCTGGGACACTGCAGAAGAAATAATTGTTAGGTTGATAGGTTGATTGGGCTAAAATACTCAATGAGTAATGTTGTTTTCAGCTCTTGAATAAAGCTTGAAAATTATTGGCTTGAGATTTTCCAAGCTTCAGCATGATCTAACAAACTTGCAAATGATGTGAAGGTTTTTGGGTGATAAAGTAAATAACTAAGTAATTTCAAGCAAAACTGCGAACTTCAACGCAAAAATTTTAAATGTAGTGATTTTTTCAGATCTGAGTGAATCACCCTGAGTCTAGTAGAGAGTAGACTGAGTCACAGGCTAGACCTGCTGTTCAACCTTTGTGGGGATAAAGTAAAAACAGTGTGAAACCCAACTTCTTACTATTTAGTCAAGTCAGATGAAGCAAAATGGTATATTTTCTTATGTGAAGTGAAATAATAACAACAGCGAAGGTGTGGACGGTAATGAGCAATGCAGTTCAAATGTAAAAGACGCACCTAATCCAAAGCGGACCAAATGTAATTCAATTGCCAAAGTTAGAAAATGGGACGACACATATTTGAGATACGAGTTGTTTTTGCCAGATGACCAAATTCTGAATGTAGCACATTCTAAGAATGCAAGAACAACCGAGTCAATAAATTTCTGGCTTTTCAACTTCTGTAATAACTGTTTATTTGTTGAAGTGTCTAATAGTGAAATATTTGATTTTCTTACAAGTAATTCATGTTATTTTAATTTTTGTTAATGGGGGTTCCATGACAGCACGAAAGTATCTCAGGGGTTCTAAGATGACAAAAAGGTTGAAGAGCACTGATCTAGGTGTTATTCTTGACAATAAATAAAGCTTTGAAACCTCATGTGAAAAGGTAAAAATTCAACTATCAAGAGCTTGTGGAGTTTTATCCAAACAAAAATTACACATCATTTGTATTGAAAGTTGTCTGAAACTCACTAATTTATCCCGACCTTACTTTCTTGATCCTCAATTGGGGATGTGCTTCAAATGCAACCATTCAGCCCTTCATCAAACTCTAAAATACAGCTGTAAAACTAATAAGACCAGTTAACTATACATGTCTGGAAGAATCTTTCCAGTACTTAAAACATCTTGAGCCTTCCCAATATTTATACCCTAGCAGTAGGTAAATTCATGCACTCTTAACACAACGAACTGCTTCCAAACCATTTTGATTACTCTTTTATTCCAATCATCTCAATCAATTCATACTCCACAAGACTATCCAAACAACCTGTGGCTAACCTCATGTTCAGTAAGTGTCTGTTCTTTGGGTTTCCTACAAGACATTCCTATTGATTTTTTCTAGCATATGCTGTGGTGTAAAAGTTGAAACATCACGTTCAACTCAAAGTCATACTTACCACATGCAATGAAGCAGAAAGTAACATCTGAAAAGAGATCCACCAGGCTGAAAAAGTCAGTACTAGAGCATATCTGTGTTCATTAGGCTCATTAACTACAAAGTTTCTGCTTTAGAAGTATGTTTTGAGAGACAATTGGAGAAATTTGGGAGATAATTTTGGTCCCTCACAATCCCTTAAAAAACACAGGATCCAACTGTGTTGTCTTTGTGGAGACTAATTATTTAACTCACTTTTCATCATTACTTGAACTTGAGTGTCATATGATATATGTAAGTATTGCTTGCTTGCTTCCATGCTTCTATGAATGCCAGTTGTTTCATAAACCATTTCCAGAGTTGTTAAACAGTGCCCTAAGTACTGCTAAAATTTAAAGTTAATCACAACATTTCCATCCAAAAATCTAAGACAACTTAAATTCTACTGCAGATGCATTTGTTAAGACTTATCTACGATTTAGTGATGTAAGCTTTTTAGATCTGGTGAGGCCAGCCTTGTTGTGCCTGATTAGACACCATTTTCATTAAAATATGAGTAGCAACATTGTTTTTTTTTGTTGCCCACAGGCATCTTAACTTGCGATGTCTTACATAAATAAATTTAAATAACAAACTTGCCTCATTTATATGCTTGTTGCACTCTCACTACAAGTGTCACAATAAAAGACAACTACAAATCTACCAAGTGATTTGACACTGAAAACAAAGGCAACCATTCTGGCAGTTTATTGTACAGATGCATTCAGTTTTGTCCTTGTATTGTTTTGAGAATCATACTTGCATGCACTTAAACTGAGTGTTCCTGTGTAAATGAAAGCAAAGTGTTAGACTTTTTTTTTTGGTTGTAAATCCTCAAGCTGTGTTTGTCCCATTTTTTCTTCATTATTTTACTATGCTACCTTGGCAATGGTGGGTTATAGTAAAATGGGTTAAGATTTTGTTAACTGTTGTGGCAAAAAGTAAATACCTTTCTCCAGTTAAACATAAAAGAAGTATCAGAGGGATTGGTTCTGCAGAGACATTGGGGCACTGTTCATAATACAGATTCCAGTTATTAATCACATAACCAATTTGCCATGCATTTTTATGCATTTGACCCAGGGCTGTGGAGCTGGAGCCCAAGAGATTTGGTTTGAATGCAGCTGGAGCCAAAAACTTACAGATGATGGAGCTACAAATTTGGGTTCTAGTACGACAGCCCTAGTTTGAGGAGCAAGCAAGTTAACTTACTGTGAAACAAACATGGGTTGCCCTATGTGCACTCATGTGTAGATCAGGCTTTTTAACCGTTTTGGGACATGTCCTACTATCCATCAAATATATATATCATTACACAAAAACTTATATATGCTTGTGCAATAATGTAATTGTACATATATTACAATGTTTTTTAGTTTTCAATAGACCAAATCATTTTGGACCCAGAGCCAAAATTTGTGGATGTTGAAGCTGGATCCAAAAACTTTAGATGATTAGAGCTGGACCTTAAAATTTTAGTTCTGGCTCCAAAGCCCTGCTTTGACCAGAATGTGCAACTATCCTTATCAGCGAGTTTACGACCTCGCTCTAGACACTGCACGTCTAACCACATGACTGCTACTTGACTTAGTGACATTCGGCAGCTCAATGCCAAAAATATTTCTTGAACTGTGGGATATAAATGTGCTTCTCAAACTCCTTGGCCAGACAATACTAATGTTTATGTGGTTGTCCTTGAACAAGCATTCATCTATATAACACAAACATTTGTTATTAGGGATACAGCTTGTTTAACTATCACATACTTAAATGAAAACACACAATGGCTTTCAGCACTGTTTGTGCAGCTCACTCACTTCATTAAAGTGAAGTATGTGATTAAGTGATACAAATGGAAACAACGTTTCTATGCGAATATCTGATTAATGTGATTAAACATTACATGATTAAACAGACTACTTTCTTCACATATGAATGATTTTGGTTTGGGATTAAATAGGGCTGTTGTGTGCAGTTTGAATAAGTCTATTGTTAAGTTCAGAAGATGATGTTCAATTTAGGTAGGACTGAATGTTTTGAACAAGAAGTAGAACTTTTATGTCATATTGTCATTTTGCTTGATACAGTCAAGTCTCAGTTGCCTCATGCTTTGGTAAAGCAAATGTTTAGATAACCATAATGACAATGTTTTAAGAAATTTACGTTATGAATTTTGTAGATGACTTTTTGAATCTATACAAGTGTAATGATTTGGGCAAAAAAATAGTTGTTTCTCCAAGCTTTCCCTGTAAACTGGGTAGCTACGATTTTGTATTCATTTTAATTAGATTCTCTTAATATTAGCTTCACTGGTTATGGGTTTTAATTAATTATATTTTATACTTCATGCGCTTTGCACAGCTGATGATGCCTACTCAGTAGGCATTATATCTACTCTGATGTAGATTGTAGTATAGGATTCTTCGCTGTGAAAAGAGTCTTTTTGATAGTGTTTTGTTTGAACATTGTTTGTTATTCCCATTGTTCAGTCTCTGCATAATCTTCGGGGGCGCACTGAGGCTAGATGGTGCCTGGAGCAAAAGACAAGTTTGGCACCCCCAGGTTTGAACCTGAGGTCTTTTGGAAGTTAAAGCACTGTGTTGAAGAAAGTACCTGCAACATTGTAGGGACTTTTTGGCATCCCCTAGTGATTTGGCGCCCAGTGCATTGTGCCCCTTTGCCCTTCCTCATTGCACCCCTGATAATCTTACTGCAAAACATGTTTCAACTCAATCACTACTGTCAATTCCATCTAGTTCATTAAAATTGTAAGAATTTATATTTTGTGAGAATTAGACTATACTTGCAGGTTGAGTTATCAAAGTAACTCATTTTTCACACATAAATAACTTTGTAAAAAAGTGTAATCTAAGGTGGTATACAATCTGTCTTGCTGTGTTGTAAACCCTTAAAAAACTGGGTTTTTCTCAACTGTGGTAGAAATACATTGCACATATAATTGGTTATATTCAAGTCCTTTGAATCGATATTATGGTCAGGCCATTGACCATGAAAAATCTTGATTCTTTATGAGAGTATATTTTCTGTTCAGCTTGCAAACATTTTGTACATTAACACATTCGGTGCCGGTGTACAAATACATCGTACCTGGAAATCGAGGCAAAAACAGGGATATTTGGTTGACTTGCCAACTGTAGAGCTCCTCAGCCGATTGCGCTTAGAGAGCTGTTTAAACCCTGAAAAGACTTGGCAAGTCTGCAATCAAAAAAAGTTCTTGGTTTTGGGTTTCAGGTTTTTTGTGAGTGATGTCATAAGTGAGGTAGGTTTTTGGCCATTTTGGCTCATGTTACTTGACCAAGAGCCCAACTGCTATATGTAAGTATTTTGCTCAAGTTTGCATTGGAAGCTAAGCTAGAATCTGAGTCTTTTGAGCCCTTGATCGACTTTCTATCATTTCTTGTTCAAAACGTATAGCCTAAAATTATCTAATTATATGCGATTAATTACTAATTTTGTTGAATTTAGGTCATAACTTTTGAACCAGAAATCTTAGCAAGTCATGCAAAGTGTTAAAACACTCGGATTTAGCCTAGTTTCCAATGAAAACTTGAGTGAAATACTTCCGTCCAGCGTTTGGGTCCTAGGCCAGGTAACATGAACCAAAATAACCAAAAATCTACCTCACTTACAACGTAACTCACAGAAAACCCGAAACCCAAAAATTTCTTTTCATTGCAGACTCGAAGACTTGCCGAGTCTTATGAGGGTTTGAATAGTTCTCTAGCACTTTCGGCTCCGGAGATATTCCCACACAAAAGACACGTGGAAACTGCTGGTTTTAGCCTCAAACCAGACCAGAAGTGAAGGTGTTAAAGTATACTGCAAATTGTTCTCATTCAAGGCTTAACTTCTTAATACCTATGTAGGAATGAGTCACTTTCAATGTGCAGCATCCACTCTGGTCAGCTAGTGGGGTGTGTTGTTCTTTTTAGCCCACTAGAATTGCTTTTTACCCTTTTGATTAGGCAAAGAAATGTGTTCTTTTGATAAAGATTCGGCCTTGTGCTTCAAGACAACCGTAAGATTTCACTAATTGCAACAAATATTGGCATAATGGTAATTTTCATTCAAATTATCAGAAAAACACCCATCCAAATTTAGAGATAATCAATTCTTGAAAATTTGATTCTTGTATGCTTTAAACTTGTTCTTTGCTAAACAAGTGAAATATCTAAGCACTTTGAGCATTACCATATTTTTGCCAGTTTTCTAAAACACCTTGTAATTAAAGCCCAAACAAGTGCTGCAATTGTTAAGTTATGCTATTTCTCAGTTTTTTTCACCATGTAGATATCCAAACTTTCAAAAAAAAATCATTACAGCTGGTGTATCCAATAGAAGCCAAATTCATGTTTGTACATAGGTCGGATTGTTATTTTGCAGGTTTCAAGTTATAGTTGGAACTTGGGTAACTCAGCAGGTTCAGACATAGGCTTTCGTAAGCTTTACATGAAAATGAATGTCAAGAGAATAGGTATTTTCTGATGAGTTGCTGTGGCATCCATATTGCAAGAAGCATGCCACAGTTTGTTTGGCTAAATGTGCAGTATTAGGCACATAATAACAACTAAATTTTTGGTTTGCAGGTTGTAGTTATTCTGTCTTGTTTAATCGAATTTTATTAAAATGCCCAACAAAACCAAAAAGGACAAGGCAGAAAAAGTAAGGACAGTTTTTTTGTGGTAAATGCTTTGCATGTAGTCAGTAATTACTTACACTCAAACCCTGTTTGATGCTCTGTAATTAATTTGCAGGGCATTGCAAAATCAACTGCAAATGCATCTAAAGGCAAAGATGAAGATGATGTAGGCTGTTCATAATTTTTTTCTGTGATCTTTTCTCAATTAATTTTGAGTGTTTGCAATTTGCTCAAACTTTCATATTTAAGCTTACAGTAGCAATGAGTGAAGCAAAGTTCATTAAATGCATGAATAATGGGTTGTACTCAACACTTTGGCTTCCGGTAGCCTAAGGCTAAAATCCAACAGTTTGTACGTGTTTTTGCACGGGAATACCTCTGTTGATGATTGCGCTAGAGAGCTGTTCAAGACCCTCAAAAGATTCGGCGAGTCTGCAATGAAAAAAATTTTTTTCATTGGGGGTTGTGTTTTTTTTGAGTGATATCATAAGTAGAGGCTACCTTGGCCCATTTCACCTAGCCCTGGGCCCAAACTGCTAGATGGTAGTATTTCGCTCAAGTTTTTATTGGAAACTAGACTACAATTTGAGTCTTTTGATACTTTGATCGACTTGCTGGGTTTTGTGGTTCAAAAGTTATGATCTATAATAAACCAAGTAATTAATCCAATATTTAGATAATTGCTTTGTTTGGTTATTTCAAATCTGTTTGTCAACACAGTTCAAGTGCGAGGTTAAAAGTAGGTGGTAACAAAGGTTGATTTTGCAGCTTTCTAGGAAATTTGTATCAGATTTTTGTAGAAGTTATTGCATCTAGGTTTGTTCTTTTTGTGTTTACAAGCAAATTTTTACAAAGCACCTTATTCAGTTAATTTTTACACCCACTCACTCACTTGGCAGAATCAGGGCTGGATTTACCAATAGGCCAGGGGTCTCAAACTCAAATTGCTCCGTGGGCCACCTGAGCATTCATAAGGTAACCCGCGGGCCGCATTATGACGTTGACACAACAATGGTGGTGCCTAAACTTACCAGTAACAGCTTTTACATCTTCTTACCTGTGAAAGGCATCATGAATTATAGGCAAATCATTTCTAGTCGTCTGTTTGCATTGATCAATTCTAGCTGTCTAAGAAACTTGTTCACTCGCTATCTGAGCATTTTGAAACACCGATGAATAAATTAAATAATGCAAATGTATGATATTTTTGGACCATAAGGTGCACTGGATTACAAGGCGCAGTATCAAAAATTGAATGCTAGCTGATCTTTTTCTATACATCAGTTGCACCGGATCATAAGGAACATTCAATGAAGCAAAACTTGGATACATCAAACTTTATTCAACACTTTCACAATAACTCCTGAGTGCCGGAGTCACCACTGGGAGTGCAATCTGTCATTACACACAAGGCGGTTTAATGTCACACATGCCTAATCTGCTAGATACAAATAGAATAAACTAAAAGTTGTGTGTGTGTTTAATTCCATGTGTGCCAATGTAGTCAGGAGCCTCGTAGAGTAATACAATCTGTGGTGTGTGCTAGCCACTCTTGGAACCACATGTGCTGCTCATTGCAATTGTTGTTTTATTATGTAACACCATGGTGTGTTTACAAAAAAATTGTAACTAGCAATTAAATAAATAGCACCGTTTACCACATACAATTGGTTGTAGATGAGAAAGCACAACCAAATTCATACATTAGGCGCACTGCATTGTAAGACGCACTTTTGTTTTTTGAGAAAATTAAAGGATTTTAAGTGCGCGTTATGGTCTGAAAAATACGGTAATTCATTTCATTCATTTTCATGCCCACTTTTCCTCTAGGGAGGTCGCTGGGCAGCAGTCCTAGGAGGACTTAGAATACCTTATACCTCATGGTCAAGAGCAATTTCAAATAGTTCTGCTGGCTCTAGAACAAGACGGGACCAAGCAAGATCAGAGATGTAGTCACTCCAACTAGGCCTTGGACAATCTCTGAGCCACTTTCCTGTGTGTTTAGCCAGCAGAAATTGCCTTGCCAGTCTTTTGTAGAACATTCTGGACACATGACTGAACCAAAGTAGCTGTTATCTGTCAATTCGGATAAGTGGTTCAACATTCAGGGCTCTAGGAATTGCACAGTTGTACACTTTGTCGCAAAGTGTCACACCAGTGGTGTAACGAAAGAGGGTACAATGCCTCAGGTGCAGAATCACTAAGGGGGCCAAAAAGTCCCAACAATGTCCTATGTTTTTTCTTCAATACAGTACATTTACTCCCAAAACACCTTAGGTTTGAACATGGGGGCGCTAAACTTGTTTTGTGCCCTGGACACCTTCTCACCTTGGTACACCCTTGTGTCACTTCGCACTCTTCGCAAAAATCTATTTTGTCACTTGGAGATTTTTGTCGTTTGCACCTGAGATAATAATCTTTTGGTCATTAACCAAGATTCATGATAGGTAAGGATCAGAACACAGACCAATTTAAAAACTGACAGCTTTGCAGCGTTTGAAAACTGTTTCATGACCACAGAGCTATAAAGATCATGCAGAACTGCGTTTGCTATACCAATCTGTGAATCAATCTCCTTGCTCCACCTTCTGTCACTCGTGACATAAATACCACCCTTAAGTGCTTGAACTTCTTCACCTGCTGCAGTGCATTGCTGCTCACTTGCAGCATACACTGCCTTGGGTTTCTAGAGAAACATCATACCCCGATATTTTTAGTGCTGATTTTCATTCTGGCTCAGTTGTACGCAACAAAAAAATTGATCAAGTGTATGTTGAAGGCCCTGCTGAAAAGATGCTAGCAGTACCAAATCGTCTGCAAAAATTAAACNGTTGTTCTTGCAGCTCCCAACTGTGACACCCTNGTCGACTCAGCTGTAACTGTCTATTCAATGTGTGTAGACTGTGAAAAGGATTGGTGACAGCACACACCCTTGTCAGAGTCCAATGCCAACAGTGAATGGTCATCATTTAACTCTCCTGACACAGACACAAACTTCTGAGAAGGAATGGTAGTGACTTGACCCCAAAGTGTGAAAAGCTTTGGGCACCCCAAAACATTTCATGAGGAACCTGATCACATGCTTTCTTTAGCGCTGTGACTGGAACAAAAACTGCACTGGGCATCATTCAGACTTGATATTTGGTCAACTTCACACTAATTTGAATGCACTTGTTGGTACTCATGACCTACACATCTTTGGATGCAAGAAGTATATTTTTTTTTCAATAATTAATAGAAAAAGTTTTTTGCAGCTGTTGCACCAGGAAATGTATTTTGTTCCCAGTGCAATTGGTTATCTGCTTCTGAGTGTATGCCATTCTGTTTGTCATAAGAAATAGATTTTTATCCTGAAGGCCGACAATCTGTTTAGTGTTTAAAGTCATGCAATGACTTCACTTTTCCTCACATTCACGATTTTGACTGAGAATCATTCTTGCAAGTGTGGATCCAGGTAGTAACGTTAGCATAAGGCAAGGCAATTTCAGTAATATTTAGTAGTGTTTAAAGCAGGTGTGCAAAAATGCGGTTGCACACTCGTGACACATGACCATAAACATGAGGTGCGCAAACAGGATTTGCAGCAACATATCAGTGTTCACAGTTTCACATCTGCCATTCCTTCCGCCCCCTAGTCTTATCTTATTTCCTGTACTTGTACTATGTTTTGGGTTAAACAAAATGGCATGTTGATGCCATGATTTAGAGCAGTGGTTCCCAACCGAGGAGGAATTCCTCCCCAGGGAGGAATCTCCACCTTATGGTAAAATTACTAGGGCAACCAATTTTCTGACCTAAAAACTTGAAATTTTGCCCTTTTGACCTATCAATTTCCTTGTGTTAGCAACTGCAAAATAATTCAGCCTTAAGTAGGTTAACTCAGGCACAAAATGAGAACAACAATCCAAGGAACTAAATGTTTTTATCATTTCTAAAAAATTTCCTCAAATGGCATAAAATTCAAGCAACCAAGTAAAGATCCTAAGACTTCTGGGAGCACATGTTCATAGAACATCCCCAAGAGTCTACAATCAAAGCAATCAAAGTAAAAAATAATGGCTATATAGCATATATATATGATTCAGTGTGGTGGATTGTCAGGATCATGTAAGTGGATTAACTACAAAGTGAAGTCAGAGTTAATTTAGGTCCCCAAGTAAACTTTTTCAGTGGTCGTAATAAGAAGACACATGTTGGAACTTTGGTGGCTCTACAGCAAAGCCTGTGTAAAAAAAACACCATGGCCAGCTATGAGTCTTGGAAGAAATTACATCATTAATGAAAATGACATGAAAGTGGGTTTGAATATTATTCATTGAAACTGTTTCATTTGTAAAACTGAATGTGATTGAAATGGTAAAGGAGAAAATTGGGAAGAATTGGAACACCTATCATAAACAGCTCTGTGGTGCAGGCTACAGCATTTTTTATTAGACAATAATGTGGGATCTGTGTATGTAATTGTT
>JGI24159J19872_10004599_pt1 | contig 17621 bp, 6 predicted proteins | sample Ectturendosymbi4_FD_19872 | JGI IMG/M metagenome (IMG submission 19872) | reverse complement strand
GGCCGATTGTGTTCGAAAATTGCAGATGTTCATGGAATAGAAGTTCATGACGTTCGGACTTGAAAATTTGTTTATTTTCGGAAAATTTTCCGATTTTATTGCATAACGCCAGAGACGTAACGAAGGGGAAAGGCGGCACAATTCCCCGGGCGCCGAATCACCAAAAGTCATAACAATGTCACAAGCACTTTTTTCAAAATGTTTGCTTCCGTAAGACCTTAGGTTCGGACATGGGGGCGCCAAACTTGTTTCTTTCCCCAGGTGCCATTTAACCTTGTTACATCCCTGCACATCACGATTGTCTAGCCAAAATGGCCAAATTTGTTTACAAAAATACCTGCCCATCAGTGGCAAACTATCAATCACAAACTATTTAAAACAAAATGCTGTTCATTATCGAAGTCGTTTGACCGTAGAAAATAACTTGAAGGTCGAAGAAAAGGTATATTATTTCGAAAACAAGCAGAACTTTCCGTCTACCCCAAAAAACGCTTGGGGCACGCGTAGAGACAAACATACCAAAAAACTCGAAAGCAATAATTATGCTGGCATTTTGCCCTGGAAGGTGTTTATTGCATCATAAGGGCATTGAAAATGATCAGACAATATTTGGAAACGTGAAGTTTGCAGTGAGTCAACGACCAAATTCTCACACATTCAATTTTTGTACGAAACGCGACTATATCGCGGTAACGCAATTTTGGAAAAACTGTGCGGTAGGTTGAAAAAAATTATTGGAGACAGCAGAATGTTAGTCGATAAAAAAGCATCTGATTTCGTGCTGAGCTGAACTTTTGTCTAAAAATTGTTGCTGGTAGGCAGGGGTGTACAGTGCTAAAAAGAGGTGTGGGAACACCGTTCCCACACCAAACACAAAGGAAGACTGATTCGCCTACAAGAATTTCCACACTGGATCTTCCTATTTCACTTTAATGCTGCGGTCCTATACACGAGATAACTTGTTATTTATTCATTTATGCTGGTCCAAGCGTTACACGTAGAAATTGAAATGAAAAATCTAAATCTTCAAGTAACGTTGCTATAGTGCGCCGTTCCCACCCCACTACACCCCTGCTAGCAGATCTAATGTTAATCAATAGTCACCTTTAGCATAGCCTACAGCTAATCTAACGCGCTTCATTTTTAGCCTACCTGACATGTAGATTATGTTTTACGGTTAAGTTTGCTATTTTGGAGTTTACGCTGTCACTGAGCGCTCTGACGTAGCATGTAGTTAACTGTATTGTAAGTTAGTTGTAGCGCAATTTTAATGCCTTCACTTAACTACAGTAATAACATGAGCTACACTCATTCATAAAAGCTTGTAGGAAAAAATAGTATGATCTGCAGCTTATTCGACTTTTGGCCCCAGTCTGCTCATTCCGTCGCCACGTGGGTCTTTGGTGGGCTTAGCCCCCCAAAACAAAGCTCCTAGCCCCTAAATTGAAACATGAAACGCTATAAATCAGTGGAGATTTTGTCAAATTTTAGAATGTCAAGCCACCGCACAAACGCAAAGGCCCCTGTTGAAAACTTTCTAGCGACGGTTCTGAGACTGCTGCTTATTCATTTTTTATCCACAAGAAGCACAATCTTAGCCAAATGAAACAAGAGTATACTTACGTGCGCAGTGGCATGGCCAGCCCAAAATTTTAGGTGGGTCAAAATGGTTGATTTTAGGCGTGCAACAGTATATGTCTCTTAAAGCACAAAATGACTAGATATTCTAAAAATTTGGAAGGGCCATGGCCCTTCTGGCTACGCCTATGTACGTGCGGTTTGTATAACGTATATGTAATGTAAATACTTCATGTAAACACTTACGTATTTATATAACATTGGGACCATATTTTCTACATAAAAACTTGTTTATTAGAAGTTTCATTTATAGTGAAATATACACATTCAGACTGTCCAAATTCAGCAAAATAAGCTTTGCATTTAATATTTTCGTCCCTATCCCTGTGCAAGAAATGGTTTATTTAAAGCTATACACAAAATTCACCTAATGGACGTTTCTGTGTCGGGAGCCATTGATCAAAATACGAATCTGAAAAAATTTAGGAAGGTTTCAGTCCCCTTAGCCCACCCCGGATCCGCCTATGTATATTGTGCGACGCTGGGTGGGAGTACCGAGCGTTTCACCACCAACGACGGTGTTAGAAGTGAGTGCCTATCAGGCCTGTAACCAGGGGGGGTTCTCCCCCACTGGAAAAATCTGTTGGGCATAGTTGAAAACTATTGGACATAGTTCGAAAAATTTGGGCCCCTCTCAGAAAACTCTTCGCCACCCCTGGTGTCCCAAGCTGTTTACGGGCCTGGTGCCTATGCAAAATACAGTGTGTTAAGTGTAAGCGACAATGCAGTTCGGGAATTCAGGAATCCATGCAGCAACCATGACAATGTCGGGCTAACGATGTCGGCAAAAGCACAAGACACGTTACAGGAAACAATAGCCAGCAAAATAGAATAAGTGTGCTGAAATGACCTATAATATTGCCTACGTTAAATTTGAAAGGGATTGTAGTTATGTGTAATGTTCATCTTGTAAATTTTTTTGGTAGGATTTGCTTGAACCATTTTTTTCCAGATATACTAAGATTGACTGTCTGGGACACTGAGTTAACAGTCCTCACATAAAAATTGTGACCTGCGAACAACTGATGATGTCAGCAGGGGTAGATGATTGGCAAGCGAACTTATGAGTTCAATGAAATGGTCAGGGTGGTGGGTAAAATTGCCAAATCTTTGTTTGGAATTATTAGCGGTAAGGAAGTAAGGAATGAAATGAAACACGGTGGTGAAAACATTGAAGAGGACAGCAAACTGGAGAAAATATTCGGTGGAGGGGAAACTCTAAAATCCGCCAAGACTCGGTGAAGGTCCGAGTTTTGTGCCAAATAAGACATTTTTAGAAAACTTTCATATTTACCGTTACCTTGGTTGAGAACACGAAAAAGTAAAGAAAGTGTTTTTTTTGTAGTGTGCAACAGTTTATCAGAACAAGGTTGCTGTATGACTGAATGTTCTTAACAGAGAAAATCAATTTGCTTGTAGCCTTCTGTGTGCAAGCCAAGAAAATTAATACATACAAATAGCAAGTTTATGTGAGCGGGCCTTCTGCAGTTATATCCAATCAATAAATGTGAAATGCTTCTAATTCAAGCTGTCTGAATCTTAAGTTACACTACACTGACGTCTGACAGCCACAGTCGATGCCAGCTTCGTTTTCGGTTGCACAAATTGGGGAATGTGAATGCATGCGAAACGGGCTATAAGTTTAAAGCTATATATTGTTTGTTGTTTAAGTTCACTGCATTTGTGTGATTCTCTTTGCAGGTTTTACGCAGAATTACAATGAAATGCAACACCTCTAAATAATTAAAAAATAGTCAGAAAATGTAATAAATTAAAAGAGCCATAAAATGCAACAATTCATCATAACAACGAGGTGCCACCCAATAATGACGTCAGATTGTTTACTGCTTCTTGGTAACAACTTAAATAGAACCAGGTGTGTGCAGTTACGCGGGTTCGCAAAATATTTTGGAAAGGTAATGTTTGAATGATGCCAAGTGAGCAAAGAACACTAAGTGATGTTTGAATGATGTTTTGATTAATAAGGAAGGTGCAAGACCATTAAAACATAGAAACCAAAGACAGTGGTGTAGCCAGCCTAGAATTTTTAAGGGGACCAAATGCTTTTAAGCGCGCAACACCCTTTTGTTTGGGACACCGCCTTTCAAAGCACAAAGGGATAAAATGTGCTAGAAATTTTGGGGATATGGCCCCCTTGTCCCGCTGGCTACGATTAAGATTTGATCTGTAATGGACATATGCATTGGCGGATTAAAAGGGGGGTGCTGACTGGGCTACAGCCAGGGGCCCCCAACATTTAGGGGGCCCCAATCCCTAAGTCGGAAAAAGTGTAATATGTGAACAATAAACAATATTATGTGAAAGATACCATCGCCAATTGGAACGAAAAGTGGGCGCTCTGTGCTCACTCATTGAAATTGTTTCGTTGACATAAAATAGTTGATTCTTTGGCGTGTGGTCTGGCCGACACTCACTAGCACGTCTTAGTTCTGCTTACATTTCGTTCAAGTAACTTTAAACTTGCTCACGTTAAACCGGTGTTTCCCAATCTTTTTAGGTTCGCGGCACCCTACAGGAAAAACTAAAATTTGCAGCACCCAGTTGCGAACCCACAGGAATTTGCTTTAATATCTGATGACATTTTGAAAATGTATTTTGAATGATATATTGCAAAACTTCTTTTCTCGCGGCACCCTTCAGTATTGTAAATGACACCGTACCTAGGGTGCCACGGCACCCCGGTTGGGAACCACTGCGCTACACTCAAAGACTCATTCGATTTTCGACTTTACCAAGTTGTGGGATGTGCTTTTAATTAAGAATTTTATTGAGTGCCATTTTATTTCTTAAGTTCAGTAGAAAAATAAAAACAATTCAGTAGTGTTATGTCTTATGAATGAACGTAAAACCATACGTACGTGAAAGTGAGTTTCACAACAGTTATTGATAAGCAGGTATGTAGTGCTAACAATAAAAGGTGTGGGAACGCACCCAAAAAATTGCCATTTCGAAACAGCTTCAAACTCATTTTAAAGCAAAACATTGAAAAGGTGTGGGAACGCCATTCCTACGTGTTCCCGCCCCACTACAACCTGTTGACAAGTGAGTGCATGCTCTTGTTCTTACTAATAGTCTTACTGATTTGTCCTTGACTGTGAACAGGAAAATGAAATACTGAATTGCAATGAATACAATCATTATCTTTACCATATCAATTTAGGACATATCAAACTGGGCTATTGTGGTAAGTAAGGTTAGGTTAAATTTTGGTTAGCTTAGTTTTAAAGTTAGGTTAGTGGTCGGGAATCTGGTATGGAAAGCTGATTTTTCTCAAAATAATTTTTTGAAGAAAATTTTATCTACTTCAGAATTGTCATTTGGATATATATATGTATATATACAGTGGAATTCCGATAACACAACCACCCACTGGACGGCACTCAATTGGCCGTGTTAGCGGGGGTGGGGTGGTCGCGTCACACTTGCATTCCTACAGGTTCAGTGGCGTAGCAAGGGGGGGGCCGCGGGAGGAACCTTTTGGGGGCGGCACTTTGCTGATAAAAATTAATATTTGAAAGTAGTTTGAAAGTTCTAGCTCTTTGTTATTATTTTTAAATGAATTGATGAAAGCTTTAAAAGTTTTAATTATTTTCAATTTCTGTATTTAGAAGCCTAAAAAACACGACACGTGAGCAAATTGATGAAAAGTTTACTAAAAAATCTGGGTCAAATCCAATGGCTAAAGTGCCCCACTGTCTTGAAATCAAGGAGTTTTTATAACACGCTTATTTCGGGGGCAATTGTTCCCCATTCCCTACACCATCTTCGCCAGACAAAGCTATTTCCGCCATCCCAATCAAAAGTCCTTTGAACAAAAGAAAGAGGTGATATTCTACGGCAGACTAGCAAACGTTAAGGCTTCGGTAGACCGCGATTTATTTATATTGCCCCTCCTCTCAATATCTGATAAAAAAGGTTTTGCATGAAATCACGATAAATTGTCAAGGCTAGATTAAGCCCTTTTCTCGTATCGTTGGTTCCTCAGTAAAGCCCCAACTGCACATCGTAACATCACCTGACACCTAGGTATTGGCGAAGAAAAGTTCGCTGGGACGGCAATAGCTCAGTGATAGAGCTACCGCTCCTCTATCGGAAGGTTGTATGTTCGATCGCTCATGGGCAAGATCGTTCACCTCAGCTTCACCGGTAAGAAGCGTATTAAGGCGTTGGCATGCCGCTAATTGCCATCGCCAAGATTATAAACAAATTCTTGGCACATCTCATGCTATTTTGAATGTTCAGTGGGATATTTTCAATAAGTGCCATAAGCTGTAGCCTTATAGCCATTAGGTGGGCTTATCAACACTAAATTTTGGCGGTTGAAGTTAGGAATTCTGCAAAGGCAATGTTGCTCAATTTCAATACAACGGCTGCTTTTCTGCATAACGTTATGCTCCGGAAAAATGACTTTGTTGAAGCAGGGTAGTGTAGTTGGTATGTTTGCGTGAGTAACTTTGAGCTCAGCTTGTCAGTTTGAACTGCAAGCAGAGTGAATCAGAGCCAGCCGATAGGCAGCGCGAATTTCGTAAAAGTTTCCTTTGTTTTGTTCAATGTAAGCGGTATGTTTAAGATTTGCAGTCATAGAAAGATTGATTTAAACAAGAAAACTTAAAAAGGTGTTGCGCTCATTTTGATGAATTCGAGGCAAAAGCAGGAACGCGGGAGAATGGGTGCATGACGGGGACACTGCCCACCATGCCCTTTCACTAGAGGGGCAACGGAGGAGGAGGTGCCCTTTCATAAAGTATCAGAGGTAATTTCATGGTTTATCGAGATCGATTTGAAACAAATTCATTGCAGCTATTGGTGCACCCAGAAACTTCGGAATGGTTTTCTATAATTTCTGTTGTTAGTTTTAAGATCAACATTGTTGTTGAACAAAAACAAGCATAACTGGTAACGATTTTTGTTTTTTGTAAGTCTGCATTGCCCTCAACTCTTTACTCCCCCCCTGCCCTACCGCTGTTCGGGCTTCCCTTTGACCTGAAAACCTAACGCAAGAGTAAACGATATGTTTAGATATGATTTGTAATTAAAGCTTTTATTAACCCTGCTCAGGTAACCCGGGTCGGACCGACCCGACCCCTTTGTTTTTTTGTAGATTGTGTATACTTAGACAAATGTTAGAAACCTGTGCTTCCATGATTTTTCTTGATTTTCAGAGACTAATGGAATGGTGCCGGAGTTATTTTGCAAAAATGTCCCTGAAAGCCTATACGGGGGTATATGGGTACCATACCACCCATGGCTACCTGATATGTATCAAATTTACTACGTTCAACATGTCAAGGCAATTTTCAGTGCAAAACCTATTTGGCCAGATATGACCACCGATACCTTGTATGTAAAGACCCTTCCTACACCGTGGCTTTTTAAGAAAAAAACGGGTCTAACACGTGCATGACTTTTTCTACGCCCAAACAAAAAATCCCCTTTTTTCGGGGTACCCTGCACAGAATTTGTATGATATGAATGTTTCGCTGCGCAGATAAAAATTTTGTTGCGAAAGTGATTAACAATCAACATTTGGAAGTAAAAAATAGTTTGGTCTGGAAATAACGGATGTCACGTGTCCCAGGACAACGTAATCAAATTTCGCGTTGCGTTAGACCCAGCGTTACCTGACGTATTAAGTATTTTTCAGGTTATCTGAGCAGGGTTTTAAAAAGGCCGTTAATCGAAATGGTTGTACAACTTGCCAATGCCTGTACTGAATAAAATTGTTCAACGCAATTACCGTCGAACGTAAGACTTGGTAATCATTGCTGAGCATCCAAAAGACCTATGTCCCACCTGGCATGGTTTGATAATACAGTTTTCTAAATAGACGGCTGTTGGTAACCAGTCCCGTCGCCACAGCGGGCTTTGCTCCGCAAACAAAGCTTCAATCCCTCCAATATGAAATGTGAAACAGTATAAATCAGTGGATGTTTTGCAAAATTTGAGGATGTCAATCCCCCTGCACAAACGTAAAGCCCCCAATGGAAGACTTTCTGGCGATGATTCTATTGGTAACGAACAAAGGCAAACACTGTGCTCGCGTAATTAGAAGAGGTCCAACCCAACAGCTTGACCTAAAATGGAAGTCACGATGAAGACTGCAAGCCATAGCGTTTCTCAACCATAGCCGGTTTTAAACCTGTTTAAGATATTTTTTCTCCGCACAAGTGCCGACAGAGTTAACGTTTGAAGCCTTTTATATAGTCTAAGTGGATTAAACCACCACTGAAACGAGAAGTGAACAATGAAACGTTCTTTACATCACTGAGATCATTTTATCAGATTATTATTATAGCCTGCTAGATGCAGCATATGTACTTTTTTTAGTTAAAGACGGGGTACTACACGAAATTTTAGCATACATAAGTGTTTACATCTGTAAAGAAGGTATGCCGCCATCACATCCTTTAATTTTTTCGTTTGATCCCCTGGAATAAGTACAATATTAAAAAGCCATGCGGTGTGCTTACCGGAGATTAAAAACCAACAGGAAAGAAAATTTGACGAATCATGTCGGGTTAGCATATGCATGTGAAAAGAATGCAAAAAATAGAAGAATGGGAAAGGTGCCGACAAGCAGAAAAAGCAAAACTCATGATCGAAAATTTAAAACAAGACCCATTTCAGTTTGTGAGTGTTTTATTGTGATGTCGCAGATGATTCATTAATCCTTATATCTTCAAATGATCACGAAACATGATCTTCTTTCATTTTAAATTTTTGTAAGCAAATCTGAGGGTGGATAGGGCGGCACTTTTATGGTCGGCCCCGGGCGGCACTTAGCCTCGCTGCGCCACTGTGCAGGTTTCATGTATTATCGCGATCACTTCATTTCTAAAATTATTTCCTTGATTGAAAGTTATTTAGTTGTCTTACGTGCTGCCATAGCCTATCGTTACTGTACTATAAAATCACACAACGGAAAAAGTCGACATCGGCAGTACAAATTCCAGAACAGTTTACAGCATGAGTTTGTTACGTCATATTGGCACTAACTGTGCATGCACGCACGCCTACACCCCTGTATCCACGACGCTTCAGGACAACGTGATGCAGCTGAGCAAATTCCTGCTGACAGATTGCCAGTTTTCCAGCGTAAGGACACCGATAGAATATGTGGTCGTGTTACGCGCTGTTCGATTAGCGGTTTTGTAACAGCTTATCTGTGGCCGCGGTCTGGATACCGGGGTGGTCGCGTTAGTGAAACAAAAGGTAATGCATTAGCTTAGGGAAGACCGCGTTAAAGTGGTCGTGATAGCAGGGTGGTCGTCCACAGGGTGCCACCAAGTCCTCCGAAATAAATGTTACCAGGGTGTCCAAAGACAAACTCCGGCCCCCTTATTTTTTGGACCCTCGTCGAAACTTGTATAGCTTGTTTGTATAGCAATCTGAATCAGCTGTCATGCTAAGATTTAAATATAGAATACCTGTTATACTGGTAGCTGGCTTACACTAATAATATTAGGCTTGATTACAGAAAAACTGATCGTGCGCACTTAAGCTTTCCCGGGCCACCGTACCTGCCGGGCCCGGGTACAATGCACCTCTCGTACCCCCGCTCGTAGGCCCTGGGTGCCACCGTATATTCAAAATATTTCACCAGTGTTTTGTGAACATATATCGATATGCTCTCAAGTCTCCAGCAAGAAATGGAGTCTTAAAATCAATGAGTTTCATTCATATTGTGACGTCCATATTAGTTGACGATTCCTTTTTTTGCTCAAGCTTTTTTTGTTTCAATAATACAAATACTTCAGTTCGTCCATTTACTTTTTTCCTATTAATGACAGTTTCATATATATAGAAAGGGCCCCTTTCTAAGTTTCAGCCAGGGGCCCCACACAACCTTAATCCGCCCGTGGATATATGTTCACGAGTAATCAGCTATACTGAAAGAGTTTAGTATTCTTGTCCGACAAGCAAAGGATGCATTTCGTTATTGTCTTTTGTTTGTAATGGTTTTAGCTGTTTCTGCTTGTACTCGCGTTTACAATTTTTTTAAGATAACTAGGTTTTCTAGTAGAATAATACCTCGGACGCTGTAAAAGAACCCTTGACTGGTTCATGACACCTTCCAGCGCAGTGTGTAACTGGTGGTGGCTTAAACATCACGCGAGGGGGCGCTAAAGAGGTCACATGCCGTGTGAAATTTTACATTTGTTCGGCACTGCATGGTTTATTAAACTTTCATGCCCCCAAAAATATGTTTTTAAACCATCATTTTGTCATAAAATGTCGTTTTACATAATACAGGCTAAGGAAAATATGGAACGTATGCAAAAGATATTTTCAAAATGCTGCGTTTCTTCCTATTTACAGCAAAGGTTCTCTGTTGTGCGACATTGATTGATGCAGACAAAACGCTTTGTTATAATTATTCTTGCACTCATCATACTTGTCTTGCTCGGTGTACGCCAGTTAAACTGTTTGATTAAGCTCTATAACCCCGTATGTGTGAAATCTAAAATGCAATGCTTGGACTCATGGAATAGGAAAGCTACAAAGAAAAATATTTTATTCTTTGCGTGGTATTGTGTTTATCGTTGTGTTTGTCTATACTGTCTTGTAATGGAAGTTTCACTGCTATTAAGCTTCTTAGCCAGTGTTCCCTCTGAGAAAATTCTACACTGAGCAAAATGTTTGTTTTGTTGCGCACCAAGCGCATGCAATTGTGCAACCATGCGGTGAAGCATTCCACAAACAGTGAAGCATTCCAAGCGTTAAAAGGGCTGCGTCTTTTTCATTTATGCGTACCTTTTGCATTATTAATGTTTATCTCTAATTCCTACCCATTTTTGTTTTTCCTTTGAAAATGACGTGTCCTATGATAGGTCGAAACGGTGGATGTTTTCCTGACCAATTCACACCAGAAGAGCAAGAATTTGATTGAAGAATGGTGGCAAACACGTAATGTGTTCGTTAGATCTTCCGATTTATTACTTTAGATATTAGGCAGCCATTCTTATGTCATCGGTATACGTATACATTGAAACACGCGTTTATAAACATTTGTTGAAATAAATCGACATTTCTGCATATATAAATATTATGTTGTAAATGCCATATATTTAATATATTGTATATATTGGGTTCCCAAAGTCCCAAGCTTGGGGGCCCCAAACCACCTAGAACTGGCCTTGTCAACATCCATGACAGCATCGCAGCACCGACGTCGCTCGACGCGCGTAAGAAAACAGTCTTTCATGTGGAGTTTGGTTAGTTGCTGTACGTAGCAGCGAACGGATAGCATGTAAAACACTTGGAAGCACAAGTTTCCACTGGTCCTCCGGGAGGCCATTGGAGCGCAGCTGTAGTCAACGGTTTTCCAGATTGTTTGGCTGTTTAGCATTTCCGTAGTTACTTCCTTCTGGGTGATAAGCAGGCCCGTAACCAACTTGGGACACCAGGGATGGCGAAGAGTTTTCTGAGATGGGCCCAAATTTTTAAATTACGTCCAACACATTTTTCCAGGGGGACTCTCCGCCCTGCGCTCACCTAGTTACGGGCCTGGTGATAAGATGAGGAATAGCTCGTAGCAATGCCCCGCACAGACAGGAAAGATGTGAGTTTACCGCTGATAAAAGCCGTCCCTGTCACTATGAATGTAACTGGGAAAACCAAAAACGGTAAAAAGATTGAGTCTGTCGGCAACAACTTCTGAAGACGAAGTCATCTTCTCGCACAGAAATGCAAATGGAAATCGACTGTACTCGTCAGTAACAACCAAAAGGTATGGCTTTGGACATTTGACAGGTCCTCTGAAGTCGATAGACAAACGTTCCCAAGCATCAGTAGCTTTGACGAAGCTTGCAGGTTCCCGTCGATGAAAGCGAGGCTTGGTTTCAGCGCAGAGTTGACACCTACTACAAACAGCCTTTGCTTCATCGCTGGTTGAAGGTAAGTTACGAGCTCAACAGAAGGCTAACAAACCTATTGTACTTCCCCCGCCCAGAAGAAGCACTGTTATATAATTGTTACACCTTGACTTTCAGTGATACCTTACTGTAGATCAGTGGTTCCTAACCTTTTAATGTCGCTAACCCAGAGAACCTGATTGATTTCAATAAACCTTATTCAAAAAATAAGAAATTGCAGCTTGCAATCAATTAATAATGAAACAACACAGAAATGACATTATAATTTGCATTCAATTGTCCATTAAAAAAATGTGTATATCCAATAGGAAGGCTGATACGTCTTTTTTTGCTATCAAGCGGTCAAATCTAATCATTTGCAATTGCAAAACCAAACTTCAGAAAAGCTTCTTTGTACCTTCATGTCTTTGGAGGCATCTCAATAGTTTTGAGCTCACACTAGACTACACTACAGCGTAAAACGCCAGAGACTGTCCCAGTGGCGTATCCATGGGCGTCGGAAGGATTTTTTCCATGGGGGCCACCAGGAGATTTTTTCAAAATTTTTCTAGGGAGGTCAAAAGTAATTTCAAAAATTTTTTTAGGGAGGCCAAAAGTAGATAATTAACCAAACGATGGCAGAGAAAAGAAACATATTTCAGGGCAAGCTACGCTGTCACCTTTCAGTGTGTGCAATTAAGGCGGTCCTTGGAGAATTAGTTTATAACGCGAACTAGACACGAGTTGGACAATTGCCGGACCTAGTTCTCCTAAAAGCCACTTTGTGTTTACCACAATATTCTGACAAATTCAAAATGTTTGTGGTAATCACATGACCTCACACTTCCTTCCGACCACCAGCATGGGCGTATCCAGGGTTTGGAAGGGATGGCACGTGCCATGGAGGCCACTTTGATGGGGGCGCAAAAATTGCTTGGCAAAAATTTAAAATTTTTATTTACCCTTTCTTGAACCTCTATTTTGCGCCTCCAACCATTAAATTCAGTCAGGGACCGAGTTTGCTAAAAAACTTTGGGAGGGACAAGTCTTTAATGCTTGCGTTTCAATGACGTCATCGTGTTCATTCAACGGTAGTACGAGCTTTTTGTAAAATTGGCAAAATGGGGGACACATTGTGGAATTTATACAGTGGTTCCCAAACTTTTTCGAGCCGTTACCCAAATCGAGGTAGCGATTAGGTCTTATTACCCACAATATTTCGCAGTGATCGCTCATAATATAGAACAGAATTGTGGTTTTGGTTCTGCATTACCCCTGAAGAATCGCATATTACCCCTGTGGGGTAATTTACCCCAGTTTGGGAACCACTGAATTTATATATTTTGGTGACCATGGCCCAAATGCCTCCCCTGGCTACGCCCATGGTGGTGTTAAGTGCTATATTTAGATATCTATTACTTGGCAGTGCATTTACCAGGAAACCACATTACTTCTGAGAATTGGGCTTAAATGGACATAATTATGCTTAAAAATTGTGATAATCAATTGAAATTTGGTCAGTTCCGAAATAAAAGATACTGCTACTAAAAACCGCAAGACCACACATAGATCAAATAAAAAACAAACTAGCGATCTTTTGGTAAATACTAGCAGTGGCAACCAGGCGCGTAGCCAGAAATTTTAGTAGGGGTGAAACATCAACCGAGGTTTAAAGCACCATGAAACGTGCGTGTTTCTGGCGTTTTCTCTTGAACAATTGCGTTCCGACAAACAAAACTAGTAAACCTCTCAATGCTATAAGCGCACGGTCTGCAGCATGCTTTTTGCAGCCACTATTGCAATTGAGCAAGAAATCATCGCAGCCGACATACCATTGCGCTTATACTATATTTACACGCTTCGGATGTACACCAACACAGCACGTTCAATCGAAGCCGAGCAGAGACTTTGCTCTGAGGCAGTGACTTCCGACGAAGTAGGCCTTCTACAAAACTTTCGCACGTGGAAGTGGATCCCGTTTTCATTTAATTTTTGAGCGATTATTTCACGTATGTAGTTGATCAACGTAAACGCTAGAGTCTTTCACCGCCTTTGAAAAATGTTTGCATTTTTGATAATCCGTAATATCTTTTGGCTATGTTCAACTTATTCCGTGAAACCTTTGTAGCTACTTTGAACTTTCTTCGTTTAAATTGTTTGATGAGACTGCTAAATTTATCTGACTTCATTGAAATATAAAATGGATTAAACTCTAAACACAATCGTACCCACAGTATTACAAAACTTGTAGACCACGCTCGCTGCATGTAAAGATAGCTTAGCGCTGCACGTAATTAAATTTGTACACATCACGGGCTTCTAGGAAATACAATAACACGTCTGCGGAATTTGAAACCCTAATGGGAAAAAATTTAAATTTATTTTCCTTTTAGTCACATACGCTTTGTCAACAAAACATATTCAAAGCTCTGGGATGGATATTAGGAAGGATAACGAGGCACTCGCCTCGGGCCTTCTTTTCCAGAGATACCGTGCCCCCCTCTTGAGAGCTTTGCACCATTGTTTAGTTAAAAAGGTTATGTACCATTCTAGAGCCACATTTAAAGAAACTCTGAAGCAAGTCATATGTTTTTCAAAATAAAGCAAAAATTATGGCAAAACATGCCAAAGGAGGCAGCTTTCAAGTGTCCAGCTGCAAAACTTTACATATTTTTGTTCCTTTCGTATGTATATTACGCTCTTGAATTTAGTTCATAAATTGAAAGGTGAAACAAATTTAACTCTTCTATCTACGTAATCCCACATCTACCTTTCGCAGTGGGGATGTTTTGGGGCCCTTTTCTGAGAGCTTGCCCATAAATTTTTATATCCACCCCTGTGCAAGTTGTCTCAGTACCTGTAATGGCAGTGTCAATTCCCTTAGCACTTACAAAATAAAAAGCACCTTGCTACTTACGTTAGATTTTGCTNCTGANTCTTCTCGTTACAGTTAAATGATTTCAAATTATTTACTGCAGGATAGGGTGGGTGCAATTAACATCAGATGAAAGTTGAAACACTGAGCTCATGAACAGTAGGTCAGAGTCTAATATCTTGACAAGATTGATGTTTTANTCGCCGGCAAGGCAAAGGGAAACCATTTATAAGAAGGTTAAGGCTCTGCATAATTGTCATTGAACCGTTACAATACATGACATCACAAATAAATATCTAGAACGAATGCTATTGCTGTTAAACAGTGACCATGGCGCAATGAAGAAGAATTTGAAACGGAATCGCTTTTTTGTCAAATCTTCAGCTTCAAGACATATAAAATGTATATCACCGTCATATTCACGCATTTAGTTTTCGAACTGTACAAAGACAACAATCTACGATATTGATTTAAGGCTACGCTGACACTGGAAACAAGGATAGGTTATATTTGTAACACTCACGGCTATCAAGGAGAAATTTGCGATGATCTTGAAATGAAGCTTACGTAACTATTAGGCCGGATAGCTTTCAGCAGCTGGTGCGCCAGAAACAGCTGCGAAAAGCGTTACTCCAATTGGTTTTACTTGCGGGTCATTGATTACAGAAGGTCAGATACAAGTTTGTATTCAACTAAAAGCTGAAGTAGGATACGTTCCTTGAGGCAGTTTCGTTGATTTGAACTGAAGTATTTCTTTGGCTTATACTTCAAATATTTTATTAACCGAAAAACTTTGGAATTGGAGGGACATTGCCCCCGTTGTCCCCCTTGACTACGCGCCTGGTGGCAACCATATTCTGATTGCAGGCTACAGACCAGCGCAGGCATTCGTAACTGAGCGAAGTTTATGTGCACACCGATTTGGTAATTCAAATTAACCAACACAATTACCAACAATCATGACAATTCAGTTGACGTAGTAAATCTGTATTCTGAGTCCACAACAGATAGTCCAGTGATAATGTTCATTTTTCTTATTTATTCCCTGGCTTTATGCTGGGAAACGTTTCTAACCGTAAAGTAACCATGACATTTGCACAACTCCATTATTTTTATCACAGAATATTGGAGATACAAAAGATATTACGTCCCCCCTGTTCAAAAGTTGGGGGGACATGTCACCCCCATAAACTCGGTCCGTGACTGCAATGCTGCATCAACACAGCGCCCGTATCTTATGCAGGGCAAGTTGCGCCAGAACCATTAAGTATTATGACAAAACTGTGCTATTGTAACACAACACGGTATTCCGACATTGTGACAGAACAAGAACGCTCGCTTGCCATATCTACAAACCTCGTCCTTCTCACGCTTGCACGCTATTAGAAAGGCGAAGTTGAAGCCAGCATGTGCTGCTGCGGTTCAGGTAAGAGAATATTAGTCAGAATCTGGTTGAGACGAGTTAAAGTCCGTAGCTAGGTATGAGAATCTGACTGTTACACAAATCATTACTTTTAAGCTTTCATAGATTTACAAATTGCTTAAGTGCTGCAGGCGACTCCGACTTACGAAACTTCTTCGATGTCCACTACTGGCGGATAAGTAACCAACCAGGGGTGCAAAAATGCGGTCGCGCACTCGCGCCGCGCAACCAAAAACTTGGAGAGCGCGAAGGTTTTTATGCATTTTATACTTCATATGCTTTATGTATATGAATGCTGCATGGCAAAGCGCCAAAGCTTGAATGTGTGCACCACTAAAAATTTCTGCGCGCTACTAACATTCACAGAACGTTTTCACCCCTAGGTTGAATTGCTTAAGATTGGGAATACCTCTTAACTTTTCTTCAGACCGCATTTAAGTCCATTTGTCTTGAACGGCATTATGAGGATGGATGGACGTTATCAGAATTCCAATCTGCCCTTCGAAAGGAAACATCCCATGATTCTACAAAGCACCCTGTGACAGATATGTTGATTCGCCTTGGCGTGGCTAATTTAAAGCCCAGATTGTAGGGGCAACCGAGTCATTTCGCCCCGCGAGAATTTCAGAAAAATGTTTAGTTGTTAGGTACCGTGCAACAACAAGATACCATCATTTCGCCCCCTCCCCGGATAATATACAACAAGAAGTTACAACCAGTTTCTCCCCTGAAGATATCAGGTGGGTGCGACGTTGCAAAGTGGTTTTCGTAGAAGTCTCTTTTGTTCAACGGTACGCTTAACATTGGCAGTCATGGAAAAAGTTATTTCAACAAGAAAAGGTTACAAAAAGTTTGCTCTCATTTTGTTAAATTAGAGGCATGAAGCTTAGTCTGAAAACCTAACGNAAGGAAGAACAATAGGTTNAGGTATGATTGTGGTGAAGGGTTTTGTTATAAGGGCCGTTAGCCGAAATAATTGCACAACTTGGTAATGGCTGTACTAAAAAAGTTGTTCAGAGCGCTTCTCAACCAGAGCCGGTTTTAAGTCTATTTGACCTATTTTATCAAAATGGGCCCCGCACCTTGAAGGGATCCCAGGCAAGTGCCGACAGAGTTAGCATTAGAAGCCTTTTATAAATTATAAGAGAATTAAACCAATATTGAAACGTGAAGTTAACAATGAATCATTATTTACATCACTGAGATCATAATGTTAAATTTGTTATTTCGCTTGCTATTTGCAGCATATATACTTTTTTAGTTAAAAACGGGGATAGCCTATTGTACGAAATATTAACATAATAAAAGTTTACATCTGTAAAGTTAGTATGCCGCCATCATTTAATTTTTTTGTTTGGTCAATAAACAAACAGGGTCCACGGCCCACCGAGTGTACAGCTTCTCCATTGCAACAACGTTTGCGCAAGCACAGAGGAGAAATAACAATTTTTAGTGACACAACGTTCGCTACAATCAATGTGAAAGCCGAGCCTATTTGTTGTTGGTTTTCGTTAAAAGGCTCAACTTGTCAAACGTACTCAATTTTCATATTACCTGCCCGTTACCCGTAAAAAATTCTTCCGTGGCCCTCAGGCAGGGCCGGATTAAACGAACACGAGGCCCGGGCAAAATCGTGACCGAGAGGTCCCCTAAACCAGTGTTTTTCAACCTTTTTTGCATCACGGACCACTTTATGCAATAAAAAACTTTTGGAGAACACCAAGCAAAATTTTATAATCACAATTATGATGTTTAGTTCTGTTTTGGCTCTTTTAATTTATTAAAATTAACAAGAAAGTCCTATTCGTTT
>JGI24159J19872_10004597_pt1 | contig 17624 bp, 11 predicted proteins | sample Ectturendosymbi4_FD_19872 | JGI IMG/M metagenome (IMG submission 19872) | reverse complement strand
GCTTCTTGATGCTTGGCCTGTTTCGATGTTCATCAGTATTTCTTTGTCCTCCCAGTGCTGGTGGTGAATCCAATCTTCTTGATTGTTGCGTATTGTTTTGTAATACTTTATTTTAGATGTAGTAGACTTTATGTCTGCTACAAAGTGTATCCTGGTTCACGAATTTACGAGGCCCCACAAGTTCGCTTTCTACTTTCCAGTGGATTCTCCCACGTTCTGGTTGAGGTGTTGATCCTGGGATAACCCAGGCATCAGCTGTTGTCAGCTCAAACAGAGGTTCGAGACTGATCGATTCGAGTTGCCAAAAGGGTATATATGCTTTTGATGCTGGATTTTGATTGGTCGGATTCGATCGCATGATTAAGACATTATCATACTTTGGACCAAATGATAGTTACGATTCTCGTTTCTGATTGGTTACTCCGATGACGTCAGCCTACATCATCGCCTTGGATTCCCATTGCCAGTTAAGGGATTGAACATGAGTTATGCAATCGCTAGAGTGTGACGTCATTTTTATCGAAATTATTATGTTCGCAATTGTGATGATTTTGATTAGGATTTTTAACAGGATTTTTACTGCGTTTTTCATCGGGGTTTTTGTAAGGATTTTTGTTGCTCTCTCTACAGCGTCTTAATACGACAAAATACACAAATATAATAATACAATAAATAATGTTTTTCAATGTTCGATGTTGACGGTGTTGGCCTGAATTCGTTGAGGCATCTTTCTTGGGGTATTTCTTTGAGATGAATGATATCTTCGGATATGCATTGTATTAGGATAACAAGATGTTTCATGTTGAGGAGTAACACGAACTCGACATAGATCTTGTTAACCATGAAATTCCCAATGATACTGTGATGAAAAGTTAGCTCCGCCCCGTTGCCTCCCTTTTGAAAGAATAGGGGAAGCAATGCCCCCGCTCTCCGCGCGTCCCTGAGAGTAACTGAAAAGTACACAATTATAACCAAAATACTCAACGCTGTTGCTCATTCGTAATTAGAAGTTTGCAAAAGTAGTCAAGATTTATTTTAATATCCCACAAATAAAAATCATCATAATTACCTTCAGAACAACATCAAATCCATTTCAACATGAAGTTTGTCAAACCATCAAAGACCAAATAATTTCCTAAACATCAGGTATGTTGTCGTAACAACATACTATTAAGGTTTATCGCTGCTTTGAAAGCATGCGCAGTTGCTAGCACTGTGAATGCTGGATTCTCGTCCATTGTGACGCAACTATAGAATGAGAACGAAGTGGGAAAGTTCGCAAGACTGGCCATCTGAAAGCATTGTGACGCAACCGTCAGTCAAACCGCATGCGGGCGCTGATTGTTGGAGACATAAGCGACGCTTTAAAACGTCACTAAGGTTTGCAATTGCTCCCGCTGCCACCCTTGGCGATCATGATGAGATTTTGTAACTGGGTCATTCGAGATTTCGTAAATCGTAATTACTAGCATCCGGTGACATTTGACATTTCGTGATTGTTGCGTGACATTCTAACCTTAATTTACGCCCTCAAAATGCTGTGCCCGGGGACAGTGTCTCCCCTTCCCCTGGCTACGCCACTGCCTTCAAGACAGAATCATAAGTTTGCTTCAAGTTATGCATAGAGCTAAATATCCTGAAGTCGAAGAAAGCTACGAAAACTGTCATACTGACATATACTTCAAAACACAAACCGGAGTTGCACATGCAGCGAAATGTTGAACCCAGTGCCATATTTTTCCAAGCATTCAGTTCAGTCATACGCAATGCTTCGAAGCCCCAACTGCTTTAAGTTTGTCACTGATGCTGAGTTTTTACCGAACTAATGTGGAACCTATCGATCAGATCAAAAGCAACCTGAGCTAAATCTTTCCTAATGCTGCTAGCTTACTGAAAACAAATCACCCAAAGTCAGCACAAAACAGTGAGAAGAGTAGTTACTATCAACGTGTGCTGACGGAAGAGTTCTTGCGAACTTTTTCCTTTGGCCACCACTCAGGCCAAAGTAGCGAATAGCGGTAGCGGTAAAATGGTGATAGCTCACTACCGCATCCGTTATTTTTTTCAAAAAAGAGCGGCGCTATCGCTAACGCTACTGGAAAATTAGCTCGCTACAATAGCTCGCTATTTTAGTAGCTCGCTACTGCCCAGCTCTGCAAATGCCTACTACAATTTACAGATTTCGCAGCACTTGCGCAAGCTAAGGTAGAGTCTACACCAGTCTAAGGGCAAGGGCCGCAATCAGCTGATATTCTCGGGGGCAAGGGACAAAATGATTGTAACTTGTTTTACGTAACAAATAAGCATGTTTTCAAAAAAAATTTTGGTGGGGCAATTGCCCAGTTGCCCCTTCCTGGTTGCGAGCCTGCTAGGCGACAAGCACATGTTAAATATTAAGATGCTGGTGCGCACCAATGACCTGCGCGTGGTGGGTTAACTTGCGCGGATTGCTGGTGCCCGGATTTGTTGGACGGGTGTGGTTTGAACTTGGGGCGAGGCGGGTGGCATGCGGGATAAGAAATCGTTTGAGCAGATAACTGAATGTTGACCCAGTGCATGTGAGAGTGACATGAGCAAGAAAAGCTACAGAGAGCTTGCGGTACAAAGGTGCAACGACCTTTTGCAGTTGTTGCGAGACCCCAGATCAATGTTTCCAGCTCTCAGTGATCTTGCAAGAAATAGGTTCTGGGTGATAAAAAATACGCTGCTAGGGAACGAGTGTTTTTTGCAGTTAAACATGTTGTTAATGGGAGAACAGGAAATTTAAAGAGTTAAATAAGTGAACGACATAGGCCTACGCTTTTTCAATGGTGCTAAGAACGAAACGCTCAATATTGGCAAAAAGGTTCCACATTTTTGCTTTACAGTGCTTTTTATGAGCTTCTGTTGGCTTTTAAATGAACCACTAAATAAATTTTCACAAACGATGAAACACACTGCATGAGATTTTAATGGTTTTCAGGCACACAATGGTAGGTACGAAGCAGAAACAACACGAGTGGGGCGGGCGCGGATTGGTAGGGTGCGCGAGGTGGATGCAGGGTTCGAAGTCTGCGGGTTAGAAGTTTGCGGGTGGGAGAGCGTTACCCGATTTCTCAAATTCTTGCTGGTGTGGGACGGGTGTAAGTTGTGCGGGGCGGGAATAGGCAAAAATTTTATATCCGTGCAGGACTCTTGTACGCACAAACTTCCAACTGAAAAGTAGCTATAATGTAACAGTTGTCTGTTTTCATGTTTACCTGTATGTGTTGTTCGCAAAGTATAACATTACTAGGGCTATTCTTTATGACCTAAAAAACTTCGTAATATGACTATTTTTCAGAAAATATGACTTCATATGACCAAACAAAAATGACTGTGCTCTGGTCTTTTTTCGATCAATTTGAGGTAGTAGACGGAAATGTTTTTAAAATGACCGAAAAGAAATAGGTCATTTCGGTCAGAATGTCTGAAAATACTGTATAGGCTGAATGAACACTGCTGTGGCAAGTTTTAACACAACTGTGAGACAAATGACCGAAATGTCTCAGTGATCAAAACGTCTCGGTGAAAAAAATAACACACTGATCTAGAAGATACAACTACTGTACAAAAACGCATTATCAGCGAAAATAAGCATAAGAGATAGCAGCAAATGGTTTGTTGAAACCCCACTAACCCCAGACTCGGACACGGATCGCACTGGATTTCAAGTAAAACTTTACAGGATAAAATATAGATATCCAAACTGCGTTGATCACTGCAGTTTAATGCTTAATCAGAATTTTTTTCTGATATAAGCCGAATTGAATCAAACATTTGGACTGTACTACCAGAGTTGTATCGGACTGGATCGCATAATGAAAATATTGGAGTGGATATGGATTGCAAAAATCTCCGATCTGTTCAACATTAATAAGGTACCTAATACCTACCAGCAAGGCCCAGGAGCCCAGAGCCGCACCTCAAACAATTTTGGAAGGCCGGAGTTGGGCCGTAAATTTGAGTTGTGGTTCCACAGCCCTGCCTACATTCCCATATCTCTCCTGTGTATCCCCTTTAAAATCCTCAAGAGACTCATATGACCACGTGCCAAACCAATAATCGACCCATTGATCCCATAGGAGCAGGCGGGCTTTCGACCATGGAGGTCGATCGTAGACCAGGTCATCCTGCTGACACAGGACATTGAGGATAGCTTTTCGGCTAAGAATGCTATGTTTGTCGATCTCACAGCAGCCTATGACACTGTATGGCANCGCAGCCTCACCTGGAAGCTGCTGTGATTGCTGCCTGACAGACACATGGTCCACATGATCATGAGATTCCCCCTTACCAGCGGAAATGACAAAATGAGCAGGTTACAACACCTCAAGACTGGCGTCCCACAGGGATCTGTCCTGGCACCCTCTCTCTTCAACATCTACATCTGTGACCTGCCAACCACCGTCTCCACAAAGTATGCATGTGTTGGCGATCTAGCAATCATGCATGCTGATTGGCAAGCAGTGGAAGGGGTGTTGAGCAAGGACATGGCAACCCTAGAATACCTTCAGACCTGGAAGCTAAAGCTCAGCACTACAAAAACAGTGTCGGCAGCCTTCCGTCTTAACAGCTAGGAAGCTAAATGTGAGCTTAAAGTGAACTACAACAACAAAATGTTGCCCTTCTGCCCCAAGCCCAAATACCTCGGAGAAATGTTTGACAGGTCGCTCAAGTAGGACCGCCGACACCTTGAGTCACTTCGCAAGAAGCTGACATCACACGTCGTGCTCTTGAAGCGGCTTGCTGGCTCTGTCTAGGGTACTGGAGCAACAACGCCTTGAATTGCCACCCTTACCCTGGTCCATTCAACTTCAGAGTACTGTGCACCTGTTTGGTGCCGCAGTGCTCATACCCACATCACTGACCCTCCCATCAACGACGCCTTGCGAATTGTGCCTGGATGCCTGCGTCGCACACCAGCGGACAACCTTCCCATCCTCGCAAGCATCCAACCTGCTGAGCTTCGTCGCAAAGGAGCCGCACTGTCTCTAGCACGCTGTGCAGTGGGACCTGGACAGTTGGACACATGCTCCACTCAACACTCACGCGTCCACCGGGCGTGAATGCACAGCATTTCAAATCGAGACACTTATTTGTGCCCACCGCGCAACAACTCATCAGGTGGTCGACAACAACATACATGCAGCGCGCTGGGTGGACCAGCAATGGAATGCAGAGTGTTTGGACAACACTGTGTGTGAGACTCCGTACTTTTATCCCCGACACCAGCACCCACACGTAATGACTCTCCCAAGAACATCGTGGATCCAGCTTAACCGACTCCGCACCGGTGTAGGAAGCTTCCGTTCCTGTTTGCACAAATGGGATATTGTTACAGACATCTGTATCGCCTTGAACGTCTGAGGCAAGCACAAGGAAAATATGGTAATTCGGGCCATTACTCTAACAGGAAAGCAACCAAGGGAATAGAGCTCACCCGACGAGATCACTCTACTGATACTATGTTGTACTATCATTATATAGGGAGAAATGAATAACGATGATCCGCTTGTGATGACTATCACAGTGTCGTGCTATTTACGGGCACCATCTAGCGGTGACCATTTGTTTACATTTCTGGCGCCAGCTTCAGACCGCCACAGTATGGTCTCCTTTGCGACCTCTGAGTGTGGTGGAGAAGAACAAACCGTTGACCATGTTTTCCTCCCGTGTCCAATCCATCGACCTCCCCATGGACTGCACGGCCTGACGATTCTGGATGATGAAACAATTAAATGGCTGCTCAACACCTGCCCCGAGATCTAGTGCGGCCAAGCAGTGGTTTGAAGATCTGACTCAAACGAAGAAGAAAAAGTGCAAAAAGTTTGTTGACCCCTGCTATAAAGATTACGATTAGGCTACTTGCCAAGTTTATGTTCAGCTTCGTTCTGTTTTTGGCGTGTAAAAATTACTGCTTGTAGTGTCATGATTTTTTGAACTCTGTTACGCTGACCGTTGCCCGCAAAGGCACGATAGCGTCAACATAGATGAGAAAGACCAGCAGATGTCTACTTAAACATGCTTTGAAAGTGAACAGCTTGATAAACAGGTAAGATGAAGTTCCATGACTGTGCACAACCAGTAGCTTTTTTATACGNGCCATTTCACAAAAACNTGACAACTTGCGGGCCACGTCGACAAAATGATATATAAAACAACAGAGTTCACAAGATTTAAAACTAAAAAAAGAAGATAAGTGAGTGTATCATTGAAATTATTACACAAGAGCAAACAGCAATTTATTACAAATCCCTTACAGTGTGATGCCTGTGATCGCGGCTTCTCTGACACTCATTCCTTTATCAATACCAANGTTNGTGGTAGCGAATCGGAGACTATCGTGCAGTGTTCCGCCTGCCATTCGATTTCTGTTTTTAGGCTACATTCTACTTGCTTTATCGTAGGAAATGTATTCTCACACCTTTGTATTTCCAAACATATTTTTATTGCGAAATCTTTCAGTTTGAGAAATCTATCTTTACTGAGTAATTTCCAGAGGCTCTCTGCAGTCTAGTCTAACGCCGATAATATTGTAGATTTTTATTAAAGGATGTTATGCTTACTATAATCAAAATTACCTGTTGCAACATATACGCAAAACATTACCAACAAAGCTCGCAGGCCTTGAAAATTCGGTCCACGGGCTACATGGGGTCCGCGGGCCTGTAATTTGACCACGCGGTATAGCCTATTTTTGATTTCTACACAAGCCCTAACTTATGAGTTATAGGCCAATATGTTGCTAAGTCAATACTTCTCCAACGTTTTGATGTAAATCCTCTTTACTAATGGTTGAAGACAGTCTTTTGCAAAACTGCCAATCCTAAACTAAAACTATGTCTCCACAGTAACTCTGCTTTTTGCTTTCCGCAAATACTTCGCAGAGATTTGCCTGCAAATGCAACTTTTTAGCATTATAAATTTGCATCTTTAAATTTACGTGACAACCAACGTTACAACAAAGCCAGTTACATTTCTGCACGAAACAAATCATGGCTGTACTGTTGTCTCTCACATGTGCAGCTGTTGAAGTCTTATTGTTTCAAGAAAATGACCTGTCATACAGTATACAACCAGCGATTACTAGAAAAATCACTGATATCACACAGGGTGAAATGTCGGATGGAAGCAGTTAACAACCTTTCGCGGCCTCTAGAATCTTGGAAAATGCTAAAAATCAGTTTATCGAAGCAAACACTTATAAAAATATCAGAATCAGTGATACCACATGAAACTCTGTTTCAACATCAGTTTGGCTTCTTTGTGCAACTAACATGAAACGTGACAAATGTCACTTTTATTTTTGCTCCTATCGAAATACAAAACCTCAAGAGAAAACTGTGGGGGGACATAGCATATTATGCCCCCCGTCTGAAAAAGTGAGGTGGACACGTCCCCCGTATCCCCCATCTAATTGCGCCCATGGCTATGCCTATATACACTAGCATCATTAAATTTTACGGTGTCTGTTTCTGAATACGTGACAACCAACGTTACAGAAAAAAACAAGTTACATTTCTACGCGAACCAAATCCATGGTGTGCTGCAGTCTCTCACATGTGCACCTGTAAAATTCTAACTGTTTCAAGAAAATAACTTTTCTAACAGTACACCACACTGGGTGAAATGTCGGACAGAAGCAGTTAACCATCTTTTGGTTCGCGTCTCTAGAAACTTGAAAGATCTCTAGAAACCTGAAAAAATGGTCTCTAGAAACTTGAAAAATGGTAAATATTTTATTGAAGCTAAAATATATAAACTAACAGAATCCAGTGATACTACACCAAAATCTGTTTCAACATCAACTTTGCTATGTGTAACATCTAGCATGAAAAGCACTTCACACAAAACGTGGCAAACGTCACTTTCATTTTTGGAACTTCTCCAAATATAAATGCTGAAGAGAAAAAGTGGGGAGACATGGCATATTATATCCTCTCCACCTGAAAACGTAAGGGGGAAACGTCCCCCACCTAATTGCGCCCATGCTTCTATTCTGTCAAATTTCAAAGTAACGTTAATGTTACTGCAGTTAGGTTACGACATCAAACAAAAAGTGAATTTATTTTCAGTAATGACTTGGAAATCATCATTCAGTGAAGTTCATTTAACTTTTGAAATTATTTTCACCTGAGTTGGCGCCCAGCCAGCGTAAATGAACAACTGGAATAGTGAGTAGCGAGTCAGCGACACATACTTGACGACACTTACTTCATTGGCGAAACTTATTTGGCGGAACTTACTTGGTGAAACTTATTTGGCGATACTTAAATTGGCTACACCTATTTGGCGATACCAGAGACGAATTTTTATTTTCGGGGCCCTAGGCTGTTTTAAATTGGGGTCCCTTCTGGAAGGTTCGCCATGACTGATGTCATAAAAATTAGCACTACACGTGGTCGCTATATTCACTGAACAAGTTGTTTCAGTTCACAAATATATTAGTTTATTCTGAATTCCGTCGATGTCAGGAACAAAAACAGTCGCACTGAAACTAATGAAAAAGGCAGCTGTGAAATTATCTGACCACATTCCTATTACATATTTGTTGAGTGCCCTGTGCAATTGCACGGTTTGCCAAGTATCAAGAGCTGGCTCTGAATAAAGCACCTGTACTTCTTACGACACCTAACAGCCTGTTATTGTACACAGTCGGCGATCGACGGGTCTTTTGTCTGCAAAATCGCTGAAAATTTTGTCACCTTTCCAGCTAAATCGTGTTCAGTATACAGAATAGCAAGAATTTGCAGAATGCCCCCCCACACCGAAAGAAACCTGCTAAGAATTGTACTGGTGTTTTACATCAATTTTCAACTGTAGGAAAATAATCGGAAGGAACAGTCGGACTCAGTACGACGTCAGTGACTGTCGACGTCATTGATTTGCCCCTCCCGAAAAAAATTCTCGGAGGCGCTTAAGGTAAACTGAAACTGGTCCTTTCATACCTCCGTGCTTCATTGACTAATAGCAAGTCAGAACAGATTGTGCGATCTAGTTTTGATGAGGAAAGGAGCATTTTTGTGTAATTAACCGGAAAAGGCTGGAATATTACTGTTTCAATGGAATAGTGTTTTTCGAACACAAGTGATACATGTCTTGCATTAAATAATTCATTGTACAATTCAAATTAAATGTGTTTCTTTAAATTGTCGTTTGCAGTTGCAATATATTGTTTTATTTTTTTCTAAGATGTGCAATTTTGTCAGGCAGCACTACGTAGGCCTATAAATTATGAGAACGTTGTTATTTGAAAGTTTTGATATTCTTCATAATAAAAAAAATGGGAAACTTTCGTAAAAATTGTGCCTATATATAATACATAAATTATTAGAAAGGACACACACTTCAATTTTGCCATTGGCACCATTTCGCACAGATATGCCACTGCATTTTGCGCCATTGAATATCTGCATCCTTAGCTACGCCTTTACCCCATATCTGACCCATAAAAAGCAACATGAGATAGACCCGGGCTGAACGAAAGTACCTTACTGGCCTCGCGTAATCTGAATAAGCATTCAGGCGATTTGTTCTACACATTATTCGTTACAATAACCAAGTCTCAACGCCATAAAAAAGAATACTCATCGTCATTCACTTCAATCTTTTGCGCTCATTCTTCTACATCAGGGATCTCCAAAATAAGGCCCGCGAATGCATTTTGCAAATAATGAAAAATTAATTGACGAAAAACTTTTCAATTTGATAGAATGTAACATATCCCGAAACAATCACATCACGTAAGATGTCCGACCCTCGCACTGTTGTGTAATAACTTATGTGGCCCTCGGATGACGAAGTTTGGAGACCCTGTTCTATACAGATCTTTTGTTAGCGGCATAGTAAAAAACGTGCGTTGAACCAAAACAAAAGTACAAATATAATTGCTTTAAAAATGTTGGAAGTTGTCCTTACTCCCGAAATTTTGGGGCCCCTCAAAATCGGGGGCCCTAGGCTTTTAAGCCTTTTTAGCCTAATGGTAAATCCGTGCCTGGGCGACACTTATTTGGCGAGCTTCCTGGTACGATAACGTTGTTTAACCAGGGTTGTCCATGGGACATATTTATCTGTCCCATTTCCATCAGATCCCATAGCAATTTATGCCTGTCCCAACCCATCCCATCCCATGGGACGTTTCCCATGGGATTCCCATAGGAATGACATTCCCATGGACAAGCCTGTTAATAACCGAAAGTCGACAGAATAATTTTATTTCTAAATTGCTGGAATTCCGTATCTTCGTACAACTTTCACGTCATTGCTTGTAGCTTGCAAATTAGGATTTAATTTTGATGAAACGCGAATGCTACTGTACATTAAAAACCGGCTCAAAGTTGAGATAAGAGAAACCAGGTTTGCAGCTTCTGTAGTTCCGCATCCCATGTCCGGTGGGGTTTGACAATCCTTTTGAAAAAAGCTTTTACGTTTGTTTTGTGCCTGCAAGCCTTCTTTCTTCGACCCTTTGGCCATACCGCTGTACCGGTTAAGTTTGATCAAATGTTCGAAAGACAGTTTTAAATCCAACAACATTACTAGTTGTTGGGTTTAACAAGACCTTTGGATTGTGCAGTAGAAGCATCTGGTAAGCTCAGTGTGAAACTATCTTTTTCGTTATTAATCTGCTTTAAAAATCCTTTCGGTAAAAGTATAAGTTTTTGTTAAACACTGTCTTCTTTTAGACAGAAAGATTATCTTTTATGTTTTAGCCTTTGATCAGTGTTTGCACCAAATGCTTTGCCACCAGAAAGGTTAAAGAGGATATGCAATAACAAAACTACTACTGAAAACATGGCAAAAATTTTAACCATAAGTGAAATTTAGCCAGTTTTTTTCTGAACAAAGTTATCACCGTGATATTTTTCGGTAAATTCTTATGGCAGTAAATTGATTTTCTGCTGCACGGTTATAAGAAAGAAAGAAAGAAAGTAAGAAAGAAGAAACTGTGGTATACTCATCGGCGACAGAAAACCAAAAACAAAAGTTAAAGCGTCATTTGTCTGCTGAAAAGGTTTATTGATGATTTAGCCAGTTTCGTTGCTTTAAGTCTTGTATTTAGTACTGCAAAGTTCGCCTGTGACGATAGTTTACAGTTCTGTCACTAGATGGCGTGGTTATTGCAATATCGTGCTTGGTGAAACACTCATCACGCCTTGGTGAAAGAAAAACGTTCGAATGCATTTGCTGTGATAATTTAACAATTTTTATGAAAATAGGCTTGCGGTCACTGACAAGTAACTTTCCCAGCCAGTTTCGAATCAATTATTTCTGAGCTATGCTCCTATCAAAACAACTTTGGTGGGTTTTCACAAATTTCATCATATTAGCCTGGTGTTGCACCAGCCGTGTATCCTTCATTCTATCCTTCACCAGCCGTGTATCCTTCATTCTAGCGCAGCTTGCACATATCACGAAAAGCATTAAAAGATGTCGTGCTTGCTCCCAACTGTGTTGTCGTGAAGCAATAATTAGCATAAGCTTATATGTTTCACCAAGAAACAAACACAAAAACTCCACCTCTGCATGCATTATTTACTTTTCAATTAAAAACCAGTTTTGCAAGATTGACTTTTGTTTCAATTTTTCGGAATTTGGACCTTTTTTGCATTACTTGGGCCACAAAAGTTTTTTTAAGCCTGCTTGCTGCATTTTTCAACTAATTGTCTTCTACTGTAATAAAGAAAAAAACGACTAAAATACGAGTAGTAACAAGAAATGGTTGCTTCCTTTCCAGCTTCAGTTCTGTTGGCTTTTTAAGCACCTTTGTAAATTCCATTCAGCTTGATAGTCTGTCCGATGATGCACGCCTATTTTGTTGCATCATTTTTTCAGTCATGTAAAGGCCATCGCTGTATGTCAGATTGGTACCTTGAGGCACTGTGGACAGTCCTACTCCATGTTTTAATTATAATTCGATTTCAAACCTTGTGTTCTATTGTTACCTTTCAGTTGCAATTTGTGTTAGACGTAGTTTTTGATTCACTAGATCAGCTTCTTAAAACAGCAAAAAATGTTGACTTTAATATCTTAATCTGGATCTTTTCTGCTAAATGTTTGGATTCCTGTGCTATTCTGTATCTGGCAACCACTTGGAGGCAAAAGACTGACGCCTGAAACAGCGGTAAACCTACAGGAACAAGAATTCATGCCTTAGATGAGTAGCCGCTGTGGCTGTCAAAAAACAAAGAAGACGTATGACACTTCCCTCTTGTGAAAAGTGTTAAGCAACCAAAAGGAGGTAAGTAGTTACTCTGGCAGTTGGAATTTTTTGAAAATAATTATTTTTCATTGTGAAACTGATTTAAATATCCCACTGATCCACTATACCTTACATACGAGGTATGCCATAGAATTGTTTCAACTTATATTTTTTGATGGGAAGTCTCAATGCAATAACTTCTCTGGACTGCATGTAGGTCTGATGTACGTGTGTGTTACTTATATTAGCGATACAAGCAAGGCTTTGGTTAAAATGGATGATTAAGACTTACCACATTGCCTTAGCTGCAAATATGTTCATTTTCATGCCAGCATTAGAGGAACAGAAAATCCCTTACTGACATGCATGTGATTCACAACGCTGCGGTCGCGTAAGACTCAGCTGATGAAGCAGGTACTTTTAGCTATCAATTTCAGGAAATAAGCCCGTGACAGGACTTGAGAAGAATATAATGTGCTGTGAACGTTCTTTCGGTTCAGACATCGTCACCACAAATATTATGATTCCTGTCAACAAATATATGGCAGATGATTCCCGTCAGTGGCCTTTGTGCCGAAGATGCTGCGAAGATGTGGAGAGAGATATCTAAACGTTATTCACTCTAGTCGAGTACTCATCATTTTGAGATGAGGTTGTTCTGTTTTATCGGACGAATAGGCATATATTGCGTTTGCGTACTGCGTCACAATCGTCTGCGTATTGCGTCACAATCCTCCAGCAAACGCGCTTCCATGTTTAACTTAGAGCAATACATGACGGTGTTGCTGATAAGTCATTTAACAAAGGGTTTGCCAAACACTTCGGGGATGTCCATTGCAGCTTCTCATCGATCACCTATTGATTTTTGTTGTCGAAGTAAAATTTCATATGTTTGCTTTGGACTCACTGACACTTAAACGGTGTATACATTACCCAAAGCAGACTTTTGTTTAGCAAAAGTGAATCCTTGGTGTTATGGAAGTCATTGCAAGAAACTATGGGATTGTAATGAAAAAGACACAATTTAGAAATTACAACCGTCTAAGGATAAACAAAAGTACGTTCAATTGCATTTTACGTCTCAAAAAAGGTATATTTGAACAATATATTAACAAAAATATGTTAAACAACACATAGGGCAGATTTTCATTACTGCCAGAGAAACTCACATATGTTCCACTTATTCCGATTGTGAATACATTGTACTGGAGTTTGAACACCACATGGTGTCGCTCACAACGTTAAGCACAGGAATGATTTTCGGACTTCATTTATAAACTTTGGTTGTTATCCAATGTACATATTTTAAAATCAACATTATTTTTATCGTGGTATTAATTCGATTTACTGAAGGTTCGCCATAGGGTAAAACAAAAGAATCAACCTAAACTGCTATTCACCAAACGAATTCAAATAGTCGTATGCCGCCGTAGTTCACCTAATTCTCTTGTACGGCTGCCAGCCATTCGATGCGTCATAATTCATTTGTCTCTCTCGTCACGCAAGGCCGGAAAAGATCAATAGGTAGTGTTACTTTTTTGCCAAAATATTAAGACGTGTTGTTATTTTTGTTTTTTGACCAACTGCCTGCAGTTCCAAGTAGAACAGCTGATCTCTGCATCTACAACACAATTATGTTTATAATTTTACGTACTGCAAATGTTCATTTGGTTATACGTCTCTTCTTTCTCAGTTAGATCTGCGACTGGAAGGCTACGAAATAGCCTACTTGTTGATAATTTGTTTTCTTTGACAGCAGTGCTCTATTTTAAACAGGCACATTTTCAAACCAACGGTTCGACTTAGTTTCATTTAACTCGATGACATTTTTTCCAACTTCATTTTCGTGACTTTTTGCAGGCCGAAACAAAGGGTTTAAAATCAAATTTCGAGGAAAAAAGCCCGAATGCTTCCACGACGTGCACCCGTCCACCACAGGCCTACAGGCGTTAAAAGAAGGAAGACCACGTTGGTGGCCACGTCTCAATTGCATGCTTGCAATCGATAAACGTGCTATTTGCTCCAAGACTAAATTGCACTCAGCATTTCCCACCGGCCGTTCACGCTCGGTAATTACCAATGGTTTTGGCCTTCCGTAATCGTTAGAATGCAGGCGTACTGTTCTATTTATGGATCGCACCGACGTTTGGTGCGGCCGTATTGCCGCCGTCGAGTTCATATTCGTCGCTGAACGGTGAACCGGTGTGAGGCTAAAGAACATTGTGCAACCCGCCTATAGCAGGGAAAAAGTTGTGTGCGTGTGTGAATGCAGATTTTTTATGGCTGTCGTTGCGTATTTGTGGCTTAACTTGATCATTTGCGTTTGTATAGTGGTTTTCTTATACTCGATAGTCTGAAGTTATCCCAACTGCTTGCAATAAGGCTACGCTGTAAAAATCTACCTACCTTGGCAACTATGCACTATTCACGGGGTTCATTAATTCACTATTTTGATAATTACCGCGCTGATTCAATTAAATATTTTTTTCGAGCAAACGTGTGCCATTTTCTATAGATTTTACTACTATATATGCCAAAATATTCCTCTGGTTTCTTTTTTTTGACTAAACAAACTTTTGAAAAACACTTAAGGTTCACAAGGGAGTCATATATATTAATCAGGTTTTCTGTGGCTCTACCAGAAGCATATTTTCAACATAAACGCTGAGATTTTTATCTCCACTCACTGAAAGCATGATAACGCCGAGGTCTTAAAAAACAAGTCTCGAAGTTTTTTACTGGTTCTATGCAATAAGAAGAGTCTTGAGAACAGTTCGGTATTCGTAGCGAGTATATTACCATTGAACCTGGTAACAGTTCGTAGCGAGTATATTACCGTTGAACCTGACCGTTGACGTTATCGGTCATTTTGTTTGGCGAAATTAGTGACGTAGTGAAGAAATTAGTGAAGTCGATACACAAAAGCCATGTCGAAAATAATGCCCTAAACAGTGACGGAAGCGGTGCTACTGTGGCGTGAGGTCTATGACGTCATATGTCGCCTACCCATCAATTTGTGTCACTCCTGGGGTTAGGGTTGCCCCCTAACCTATTTGTGACATTCTTATATCGATTTGTGCCATTCTCAGAAGCTGTACGAAGTGTTTATCACTAGAATAAATGTATGGAAATATATCATGACACATTTATTTTTACTTTTCTTCCTATAATGTAGCGGCATACCTCACGCAATAGTACTATCTGAAAGATCTCACGTTGTAGCAACACCAACGGAAGCACTGCATGTTTGGAACAAACGCTGCTCTCGAAAAGATGAGCTTACAAGGAAACGTGAAGCAGAAACATGTAATTCGCGTCGTGGACGGTGGAATTGACGTTTCAAAAACTTTTATATCTGTCTATTTCTATAGCGTACTTCAACGATCAAGTGAACAAAGAATACGTCTGGTGTGTGCAATATAAATGAAAAAACGCAATGTCAAAAATTGCAGTATTTTGAACATCTCAAGGAAACAGTCGTATCCTCAACATTAAAATGTCTCCTGGTTTACCTTTATCGTGAACAGGGTAAGGTATGGATATTTACTCGAGAAAGTCTTATTGGTTTTGGTATTGCAAACGTCCCTTTTTCTATGAGTCCGGAACCAGCATTTTCTTTAAGTAGCAACATCTGTTTACAGGTTTTTCCATTTGAAACAATATGCAAGTACTCATTTGATAATTGACTTCGGTTTTATCTGCATGAGTTTGTATTTTCACTTCCAACGAGAACCTCTGGTACCGGTTTCTTTGCAGGGGACTCTAGAGAGCGAGCATTGTTGAACTCAACGGTTAAAAACAGGTTCACCCACGTTTTGAAAAACGTATTGAATAGCGATTGCTGCGTTCGCACCTTTATCTAACGATTTTCCATCTATATGATATTTAGAAAACTGTGTCCTTGAAATGTTCAAAACTGTTTTTATGAATTAGTCCATGAAAAAAATTTTGCGAAATACATAAACAAGATGACTTGGCTTACCAGATAGGAACATTTTGCCACGGTGATTTGTTGCATTTAACCAACGGAACTCACACAACGAATAAACAGTTTTCCAAAATGTGAGCGAAGAGCTTGGACACCTTTTAACTTCCCTCAGACCTCAGCTATGCGTAGCGTAGTCAATGAGATCAATCGGCTCTGCACTGGAGTTCACAGCGACAAAGCTAAAAGGTGTTGTCGGCTTTGCCTTCTTAATTTCAAGATTCGTAAGAGCAATAAGTCTTTGCTTAGACTGGCCGACAGAACACATAAGCAAGCGCGACAGCGACCACCTGGGTGTAATCCGCAATGAGTAATCGTTAAGGATTTCGCTTGCTTAGAACCAGACCGCTTTTCCAGTTTTGTTTTCTTTGCGTGAAAACGTCGGGTACGTGGCCTTGTTTAGACGAACGGCACATCGTCTTGTCTTGTTATCGCCTGGTCGGGTCAGGGTACAGATTTTCAGCATCTTCAATGTTGCACACAGCGTTTCCCGACTGGTAAGCAAGCGAGCTTGTTTATGACTGGCCGGCCCACTTCAAAGTCGTCCGTCTCTCGCACGACGTGGACAATCGAAGGTTGGATTGCGCTTGCGTTCCGCCTCAGCGGTTTTGCTCAGGTCACAGGCGATGAGGTTTTGAGATCAATCTTCATACGTCTACGTTAAACGTATTTTTAGCAGCCTGACTAAGGAATGCCAAGTCTCAGTTTCCTCTTGTTCTAAAAAAAGTCGGCCAGCGTTCATATCTGTTTGATGATGTCATGTCCTTTGATAACATGCTGTTTTTCACAAGTGCTCCTCCATTTAACTTCCCTTTGAAATCTGTGCTGAAAATATTGATTTGCTTGCGCGCAGCAGATGTGCTACTGAGGTGGCTGATCAAAAGAAGAGTGAAATATCCGAACTTTGAGGTTGTGTCCCGATGTCCGGGACATTTTCACCTGGCTGTCCTGGAAAATATTATTGGGCTGCAGGTAACACCATGGGCGTCCGGAGGGGGGAACAGGGGAGGCCTTGCTCCCCTGGATTTTGAAGCTTGACATTTTCCTACAAATTTGCTTTCTTAGTTTCGAGTAGGTAAGTGAAATTTCACTTCTTTTTCCCCCTGGAAAAATCCTTTGGCTACCCATAGAAAAATCCGCATTACCCCCCTTGCAAACATTCTTCTGACGCCCATGGAGAATACATGTAGAAGGCAAAGGAGATATTTCTGAATGCAGCCGTTTATGGCAACAAACGATTTAACGGACCTTGCACTAATTCCAGAAACAGCCTAAGTTTTAAATATCGCAATTATGATTACCCAGGGTTGTCTATGGAACATATTTATCTGTCCCATTCCCATCCCATAGCAATTTATGCCTGCCCCATCCCATGGGACGTTTCCCATGGGATTCCCATAGGAATGACATTCCCANGGA
>JGI24159J19872_10004596_pt1 | contig 17625 bp, 18 predicted proteins | sample Ectturendosymbi4_FD_19872 | JGI IMG/M metagenome (IMG submission 19872) | reverse complement strand
AGCCCGCTTTTAACTTCAGGAATTCCAGAGCTAGCCTATATTGATTTGTCAGAAATTGAGAATAAAACTGTGGAATGCTTGCCAAACAGCTAAAAAATCATTAGCAATATCGACAAAAATTTCCTCATTGTTTGCAACAGAAAAGTATTGTAAATGGAATAGAAACATNTTGTCCTCCACACCTTTCCTTGCTGGTATGACTGCGTGTAGCATGCATATCAAAACGACTCGTGTGACATCACAAAACTACTGACTCCCCCACTCCCCCTTGTCAGAATTTGTCACAAATCTGGTGACCCCCTCCCCCCGTTAGGGTGTGACGTCATTTATGGACGACCCCTAACCACTGCACTATGAGCAGCACACTGATTGCATGACAAGCTGACCTTTTCATTCGAATTGCATCAGACGAGCGGCACAATAAATCCAGCCGATCTGTTGCCGCCAGAACATCGGCGATGAAATATACACTTCCTAATATCTTAGGTATAAGATAATGTGCTTTAGTCAGTACGGTTAACTAGGGCTAAGCTTAAGCAAATTGTTTTAAATTTACAGATTCATTAAGCGCTGACTAGGCATAGGTCAGCACTATAATCTATTGCTAACATGTCAAAGGCTTCTTGTGCATGACTTTGGAATGTTTTTTTGGTTTTGAAAGTGATGTGGTTGAGAATCTCTTCATTGTTTTAAAGGAGCATTTTTTGGATCGGTTTGCTTCGCCCCTAGCTGTTCGGCCAAAGGAAGCTTCCGATTGTTTTCACACCATCAGGGATGTTATGCCTTTGACTGCCTCTGCGCATGTAGTGGCTTGCGCCGCTACATCAATCGCGCCACTACATAGCTTGCGCCACCCATCTAGGAAGTCATTCGCGTTCAACGAGGCGAAGCAGGTCTGAGGACCTCTCCAGCTTTCTGCACGACGAAGCGGCGATCGGTCACCCGACCTCTGCCACGCTGTGTCCCGCATCTCCACCAGTTTTGGATCGGTTTGCTTCGCCCCTAGCTGTTCGGCCAAAGGAAGCTTCCGATAGTTTTCACACCATCGGGGATGTTATGCCTTTGACTGCCTCCGCGCGTGCAGTTGCTTGCGCCACTACACATTGCGATAGGCATGATGAATGTAAAATTTTGAATGTGAAAACAGTAGTAAAATATTGCATTGATTAGTATGAAAAGAAAACTGTGAGACCTTAAATGTATCATGTACATATTGCAATTTGTGCATTTATGTGAAGGTAAAAGAAAACATTAATAAACGATTTTCAGAAAAATCTAACTTTGTATGTCACTGCATGCATTTGATTTGCTGCTAGCCTAATTGTAAATTGTCATTTTACGTTTGAAAATAGACCTGAACTTGTTAAAAATTTGACGCAAATAATGCATATTACCTAAATTTTGATGCGCAAGTACTGGTAGCGTACATTTCAAGTTTGATTTTGAGTTTCTAAGAACATTTTGTATGTCTGGGGTTTTTTGTTATTTTCTGTTTTTTTTCAAGGTAAAATCTGGAGTTTTTTTTCACAACAGAGTGGCAACACTGATCACCACGAGCGAATTATAGTAAAATCACTTATCCCTTCTTAACGATAATGCAACTTAGTAGAATGATTTGGGCGGGTGACCTCTGTTACTGTTGGTTGTTTTCCTGTAAGTTTAATGCCCCGAATTAGTTACCTCCTTTCCCTTGTGCTTGCCTCAGTAGGCTAGTTCAAGGCAGTGCAGCTAATCGCATTCTTCCCATCAAGCAGAATCTGGCCGTGGTCAGAGGGAACACCGCCAGCATATCATATTGGCCTGTGTGTGCAAGCTTGATCTGACATTAGCCACCCTCAGTGCAACCACTCAGTGTTCCTGCCCGTCACTTGCCTGTCTTCAATGTATGTATAGCCATCGCCTTCCGAATGTCTGTGTTTTCTGTGATCTTGATTGTCTTCAGTATGTTTTTTTATGCTTTCTGTGAAGCCTCTGTGCTTTATTGTTTTGCTCCCCTTTTTTCAGCCATCCTGACTAACCTCATTTTGTTTATTTTTCATATACCCAACACTACTGTATTACTGTTTTGAGTTTACTGTAAAACCTTTTTGTAATCTGTCTTTGCCTCTGTCTGCCCAACCCCTTTGGGGGTGCTATATGTGTTTGGTCGAACACACACACAATGGCGATACTCCATCATGGTCTGTGTATAATTTTACTGTTTTTCTTTTTGTTTATGTGTGGGTTTAACACCATTGCTCTTCAAACATTTAAATGTATGTATGTTAAACCTGTTTATCATATACTTTCAAACAGAATATAGAGTATTTTTGCATTTTTTTATTACTGTTTCTATATTCCGATAGGCTTCAGAGTTCAAAAAGGTCAAAATTATATCAAAGGTAGGCCATTGAGTGGGGTGCCATTGATGTTTGGGAAGAGGCAGTTGCCCCAAACTGCCCCCCTGGATCAGTGGATCTGTCACTGAATTTATGTGTCGTGCAGCTGTGGACTTAAGGTTGGGGGGCCTGAGGTAAGGTTGAAAAGGAGGGGCCTCTGATGATGCCATCGTACTCAGCCATGTGATAAAACCTTTTGATCAAAACTCTTAGGATTTCAGATGCACTACATTATCCTCTGTTAGAGTCTGTAAACAGGGGATCCTTGTTTTAAAGCAAGAAAGGTACTTAACATTAACATTACAGTTGCTGTTGGGGCCCCTTTGAAAGCACAGTACAGAGTACTTAGGCTGCACATTCAATTCATTGGAATTGCAAATGCACACCTTTTTGAAAATGAAAGCAGAGCAATTGCTTATGATCTGCTTCAGAGTATTTTATATCATTGGATAATAGTTTTTCACCAAAAATAAGGAATATTTACACGCAAAACACCTTGAGGGGGCCTCTGAAAAGGGGAACTCGAAGCAAGTGCCTCGTTCAACTCTCCTCAAGCCCACCACTGGTTTTGTGCAATGTGGGCCTATGTGGGTATGCAAGGTACATCAACATGCATTGTTTGTAAAAAGGTTACTCAATATATTTATTNATAAATTATATGTGNTTTTCAGAAGAAAAAGCTTTGTTGATAAGCTTGATAACTGCTAAGCACTNAAATAAAAGGACAGGCTCACTTGAGGATGTGGTGATTGAACATGGTCCTTAATGAAGTAGGGTTTAGTTTGGAGTTATTTTAACGTCTTATGCGGCCACAGTCATAGCAGTACTGCCCTGAAGGAGAGGTAGTCTGGTTTGTGGTTATTGTCATGCAGGTACAATGAAAGGGCAATGGACAGGCTAAACATTTAATGCACATAATCTGTCATTTTTTCAAAAGCTGAAACACTATATTCATTCATTCATTCATTCATTTGTTTGGGAAACAAACATACAAGAAAAACAACAAATAAACAAGATAAAATAAACAAGCAAACTCATGAATAGAAATACAATCAAAATTATATTTGCATCTTCCCAGGGTACCTAATATAACAAAATTATATTTGCATCTTTTTATATTTGCATCTTCCCAGGGTGCCTAATATAGAGGCTTTCATTATTGAAAGCCTTGTTGTGTTTGATTTACAGCAACCAGAAATTTGTTTAAAAAGTTGTTTACTTTCTTAAAATTGATTGTGTTACAGTAATAAGTTGTGCTTAGTTGAAATTTGAAAGATGGATGTTGAGTATTCAGAGGATGTGTATGATGGAAGTAAATGGCCTGGAAGGTGGATTCACCTTCAAAAAGTTCTAGAGCGTTCTTCACCTTTCTCCCATCCAGACTTTGAGCCAAGCTCAGAGGTACTAGATTTCACTATTTTTGTGGAGATGTAGATATTTGTTGATTATACTGTGACTTAGAGTGCCTTGTTGTAGAGCTTTAAGTAGCATTTGGTTGGGACTGTTTTTGTGCTGATTGCAGCCTGAAAAATTATTGTAAAATTTTTCCTAATGGTTTGTGAGTATTTTACATTACCATATGAAATGAGGATGTTTTCATAAAAACAAATGATAGTTTCTTTCAAACATTTAGTACTATTCACAGTTGTCCTGTCAAGTGTTGTAACTAATGATTATTTGTATTTGTAGGTTCTTTGACTGATCTAAAAATAGGTCTGAGCCAAACATGCAAATATACAAATAAATACGTAAAACTATGATTTGTAGGGCCAGCCCTTGCAGATGCGGGGCCCGATGCAACGGCCCCTCTAAGCAGTGGTCTATCCATAAAAGGTGGGACATGGTGGAATGCAGATATAACGTCGTAGCATTAGAATTGAGCATGTTTAATAATGTTCGATGATTAGAGGAAATTCATCATTCATTCAAATGAGATACATCATTCAATTGTTTGCTAATAATGAGATCTATAAGATGTTTCTTCAATGCTCGAGCGCAAGGAGTATCTGGCAAAAATGAACAACCTGCCCAAACAGCATGGCATGGGGCCCCAACAGGCACAGGGCTCAATGCATTGGCTTAAGGCTGGCCCTGATGATTTGTATCTGAAAAGCATCAGCAGAGCATCGTTGAAGCAGCCAAAATCTTTTACTAGAATGGTTTAAGTAGTGTTGTTATCAATTATATAATAGTTTACTAAAGGCAGGGCCCTAAACAACCATGTTCTGACTGTATCTAAGAAGTGTAACTTTTTTTCTTCATGTTTTAATGAATAATAGTGTAAATGAAAAAGATTTTGGCTAATAACATGTATTTACTGATAAAAAGAAGCTAAATTGGCATTGTGTTTAGGGAAAGCACTGTTTGGCAAAAAATTAATCAATTAGCTGATGATAAAAATGGCCAAACATGCTATGGGACAAAACTGCAAAGGGTGAGATGCCTTTAAGCCTGTTTGCTGCACTAGAAAACGTTTTTACTTTTTATTTTTCATTAACCCTTTAACGACCACGCACGCCAACATATCGTCGCGCCCCTTTTTGGCCATAAATTGCCAGCCGCTAGAGCTAGAGAGCTGTTTAGACCCTCTACGGATTCAGCAACTTTTCTAGTTGACATCGAAAAAAAAAGTTTTTTGTTTTGGGTTTGAGGTTTTCTGGGGGGAACGTCACAATAGGGGTGTTTTTGTGTTATTTTGGCCATCTTTGCCCGGCCGCAGGCGCTGTCCCAATGAACCATTTTTGGGCTCAAAGTTTAGTTGAAAACTAAGTCAAAATCTGCGTTGATAGAGCCTTTGATTGACTTCCTAGCATATCGGAAGCAAAAATTATGGCTCATAAACCAAAAATTGACCAAAATTTTGCCCCCTCAAAAGCCACTCTGAGGGGCATTTTTCCCTAGGCAATAACTTGCCGTCAGATTGAGCTAGAGAGCTGTTCAAACCCTCTAAAGACTTGTGAAGGTATGTAGTTTGCAATAAAAAGAAAAACTTTTCAGTTTAGGATGTCTGTTTTTTTTAATGCTTACATGATGATAGGATGTTTATGTTATTTTTTGTTGACGTCAGCATTTTTGCCCGACCTNCCTTTAAGACCCNCAGGAGCCATTTAAATGACATTAATTTTTTTTGAGTTTAGCTGTTTTATGGTTNCATTTTGGTACTTTGAAGGGCCCAAATNGGTTTTTAGTGTTCCTGGTTCCAAGATTAGGGCCAAAAAAACTTAAAATAAACTGGGGAAATCCCCAAAAGTATTGAGAAAAGCCCCTTACCAATTAGCTGTTTTTTTGGCCTAACTTTTGAACCAGAAATGCTAGAAACTCATCCAAGGGCTCTAAAAATGCNTATTCTCACCTAGAATCCTAAAATACTGCGAACCAAAATATTGGCACGTGGTATCGGATGATGACATCATATAATTAACCAAAAACATGCTCCTGTCATGATCCCATTAGCCCAAAACCCCTTAACAAAATTAAACCTCCAGAAAATCCCGACTGAAAACGAAAAACGTTTTTATCGATGTCAACTAGAAGAGTTGCTGAATCCGTAGAGGGTTTGAACAGCTCTCTCGCTCTAGCAGCTGGCGATTTATGGCCAAAAAAGGGCTGGCCAATCACGGTCGTTAGAGGGTGAAAGCATAAGATATTTCCTGAACTGTTTGACATGTTTGGCAACCTCAATACACACACCACATGTAGAAACGTTTGGTGCTGTGAGTTCTTCATAGTTTTTTGCATGTAAACCTGTACCAGCTGTCTTGTTCTAGTAAAAACTAATTTCACTTTAAACAGCACAGTCACAACCAATATTTAGGTGCTAAACAACACTGATGCTGGTTTGAAACACAGTATTTACCTATTTTGGAAGAAAGCCATAAGTGAAAGTTTAATAAAATGGTGCATTGGAAATCAAAAAGAAAAAATGTACCAAGTTTCTGATCTAAACTGCAATCTGCAACCTCAAACAAGTTTTAGTCTGCAGTGTTTTTGGCAAGAACTTTAAACAACTTGCACAACTGATATGGTTTGTTCACTCATTGTCATATGACCTGTTTTTAAAGTTTGTTTTGTAATCTTGAGATGATAAATGTTGGAGAAAGGTATGGTACGTTGTTTGCTGACTTTTTTTTCAGTCTTAATGCTTGCAAATAATCTTTTTTTTAGAATGAACTAACCCAATGTTAACAAAGTGTAATATTAACATGCACAATATTCTTATAGTGTTCTTCAGTTGTGTTTAATTTTGTTAATGATTCAAGACATCGCACATTTTTAAAATGTTTGATTGCTAAGTCAAGAGTTCAAAGAAATTTGTTTTTTGTTCACGTTGTTTTTTACACTAACCATCTAATGATAAACCAAGCACATGATGCATAGCTTATTGTGTTGAAAATCATGATGATGACAATCAAGGATTTATTGTTACTAGTAGTAGTCCAGTTTTTTTACCAGTTTTGTCCGCCTGTGAAATAGGGTGGCTGGATTTACCTCTTTTCTGACTTGATTAACTTTACTCCATTTCCCCATCTTGCTCAATTAAGGGCATTTGTTCCTTCCATAACCCAATCTCTCTTTCTAATTCTTCTACTTGCCTCCTCCATGTCTTCCACCTTCCATTTTTTCTGACCGTCCACCAAGAATTTTTCTGCAAATTGTTATAAGCGTGACAGGGACATCTTGCCTGATGAGTGTCATTTTCTGTTATAATCAAAATACAAGTAAAGTGATAATTTAATCTCATGAATAATGAAAGCTGGCTGAAAAAGTTTATTTGATTTGAGATGCTATTCAAAGTTGATAGGTTTTGTGAGAAACACAATGATAGTTAAATGTGAAAAGTTTGATTTTATCAGTTAACATACCATGTTTATTAATTTTTTAATGTTTCTTATTAACAACGCATGTTTAAAAAGATGACAGGAATTTCTATTCAAGATTTTGCAACCTTGTATCACTGAAATGATCAATGCCAACATTAACACTAAGAGTTAGCTAAATTGTTAAAGCTTGTATTTTTTTTTTGTCATGATGTCACTTGTTTTGAGGAAATATTTTCGATTTTTGCCTAGGTAGTACTGTAGGTAGAATGCATAAACTATGCAAAATGAGCTATGAAAAACCTAAATAAGCATTTCAAGTATCGTGTTATACTGTGAATAGCATAAGTCATTCTAATTTTTCTGCAGATTTTGAATTTTATTCAAGAAAATTGCAAAATCTTGGTTGTTGGTGCTGGTGGATTAGGCTGTGAGTTGTTGAAAGACTTGACCCTGAATGGATTCAGACATTTACATGTGATTGATATGGACACAATTGACTTATCCAACTTGAATCGGCAATTTCTTTTTAGGTGAGTTAGTTGTTTGCCACTAGTAACTTTTTGTGTTACTATGTGCGATATACTTTACCATGTGCAATGTAGGCTTAACAGTTTACTGACAAATCAGGGAGCAGTTTAAAAAATTCAGTATCAAAACCAATAGCAATTTTTATTGTAGTTTGGAATGGAGATGGTATTATTAACCAAATCATTGAGTTTAAAATAGCCATGATTTTAAACCAATTTATACCTATACCTGTGATTTTCAACCAGTGTTTTATGGAACACTAGAATTATTGAGCTGAGTTGGTCAGCTGTTTTGCAAGAAATATATTATGCTTTAACCACTATCACCAGTTTCAATCTCCATATATCATGAGAGCAATGATCAAAAAAGTGTTCCGTGGCCTAGAAGAGGTTGATAAACACTGGGACATAGGCTATTGAAATAAGCTGTACATAGAACATTTACAGCTACTTGATCCACATAATTTAAAGACAGACAGCACTACAATTATTCGTGTGCTAGTTTTTAAACAAAAATTATGTCTATTGTACCAAATTTATCACAGGATTCTAACTGCATAAAATATAATTTTTTGGGCAATAACATTGACATTCAGTTGTGTTTTTTTAACATAAAAAACATGAACAATCTAAAAAATTCAGTCATTTTCACACACGCTTTTCCTCTGGCAAGGGTTGCACAGGAAGCAGGCCTAGGAGGATGCAAAATACCTCGCAGTCAACAGCAATATCAGATAGTTCTCCTGGATCCACTGCAAGATGGGACCAAGCAAGGTCGGAGTTGCAGTTACTCTACCTGGTCCACGGAGAACCTCGTGATCGCTTTCCTGTGGGTTTAGCCAGCAGGACTTGGAGTGGTGTCGCAGTCCAACACCCACCGTGGCCGGTTGCGATTTAACTCCACCGACACAGGCACAAACTTCAGAATAGGAATGCAGTGACTTCATGACCGGTAACAAGCGGCTGTCAACACCGTACTCCCGCAACACTCCCTAAGCTTCTCGGGAGGAATCCGGTTGCACTCGCATGCTTCCTCGCGGTCGACCAAACAAGTGCAGACGTCTGCCCTGTAGACAGACTGTTCAAGCTCTTTTACCTCTTGGTTCTACCAAGGGGTTACTTTTTGCCATTGTTCACCACAACAAAAGTCGTTTCCGTCCGCATACCCGTGCAGCAGATAAAGCTAGAAGTCTTTGAACAGCTGCCACTCCGCGTCCGTTGTTCATGCCATGACCAGGCCCGTCGCCAGGATTTAGTAGCAGGTGGGCCAAAAACCAGAAGGGGTGGCCACATTTTAAAAATGCAATATGGGATGTATGCAGCAACCGGGGGGCAAACGTTAAATGGGGTGGCACCGATTTCAAATGGGGGGCTGGGCACCACTGGACCCCCGCTGGCGACGGCCCTGACCGTGACGTCTCGGGACCAGGACGATGCGCGTCTGCAAAGATATTTCTAACATGCTTGTTTGCCTGGGCCTCCTAGTTTAGGATCATATCGCTCTGCATTTTTGTGTAGGCCCTGGTGGTTTTTCTCGATGCGAGTTTCAGAACACCAGGTGTTGATCGGTCGACGGTACTGCACCCCTTTTTACAGTTTACACGAACGTCCAACACTGAACGGAACAAGTCAGCCGAAACTATGCAGAAATGAATGAGTGGCCGTTTATCCAAAGGATTTCTCCACTAGGTGTATGTGTACTTTTGTGCACCTCTCTGTGTTGGTAGAAAGTGTTCATGATGCAAAGTACGTTGTTACACCGCAGCTGCATCAGGATTCTTCCGTAATCATTTACGTGCGTCAACATTACCATGTTGTCTGATCGTACCCCTCCATACCCCAACATCGTTTCCAACGGGTGCATTGAAGTCTATCAAAAGGATCGTGATTCCATAGCTTCGCAGGATTTCACTAATTTCTTCCACGATTTCCAGATACAGTGCACTTGAGAATTTTTTGAAGAGGGTTGTGGTGAAAAATGGGACCAAAAACATTGTCTACCCTCTCCCCAAAAAAGTGCAAAGGCAATACATTGCCTCTCCTTTTCAGGTGTAGTGACTGCCGCACAACTGCGCTTGCAGGGGACTCAATGCAAAGCTTCCACTACACAAATGTTCGCACAGCTGCGTCTTTCTTTCCCGTGGTACTCGTACACCCTTGATATCGCAGAAGTTGCTGTGTAAACGGCGCGACCGGCTCCCACTACCATGGAATGCTCAAAATTAATCAAACGCATCGCGAATCAGTCGTCGCGCAATAAGACCAAGGGCAACGTTTGGAGTTCAGGCAGAGAGGCCTGTTCGAAAAATTCGCGATTCTCCCCCACCAGCTATCAACAGGTGGAGGTCCAGCTTTGCTCCCGCTGCGCTTCAGGGGAGGCGAATGGGGACAACGCAGAATACTTCTACTCGGGGAGACTTGAAGGCTACGCGTAAACGGCAATCTCACCGTTTAACTAGTAGTTAGAAACTGGAATATCTTCTTTCTTCAAAGTGGAAAATCAATTCTTGATTTTTCAAAATTTTTACCAGCATTTGAAGTTTATGAAGCTCTGGAGTTTGAAATGTCATTTACAGAAAGCTTGTGTGGATTTTTTTGCACTGATTGGTCATGACAGACTAAAAGTGACAAACTCTTGAAAAGTGTACATTTAAATTAGTGCCATGCAGGAAAATGTACTCAGTATTGGTGAATGTTGGGCTCGTTAAAGACCAGGTATTACTTGTCCTGGTCTTAGCACAATCCCTGACATAGCAATAACTTGCTCTTTCATGTTTTTACGTTGTCGAACTTGCAGAGACATTATTTTTTTATATATATTATTAGTTGTTTGCAATTGCAGTTACTTTGCACCAAGAGGCAAACGCACGATTTACTGGTTTGAATTGCTCAGGAAAAATCGGTAAAGAAAAAAACTGAATAGAGCCTATTTACTGCATTTTTAAATTTTATTCAGATCGTTATTTATTTTATTGGTAATTGTTTGCATTAGTCTGTGGTGCCAGAATACCAGTAAATCGAACTTTCTAACTTATTAGAAGCCTACATGGACAGTTTTTTTGGTAGCGGACTGCGATTATTCATCTAATGCAGGGTCTCTAACCTGGAGGCAAATGTACCCCAAGAAGTAAATTTGACCTGTGTAGGGGTAAATTCCTAAAGCATTGTTTTTTATATTTGTATATTTGTTTGTTCAGTCATTAAAAACGTAAAGTGTTGCACTGAATTATGATTCATACACTTATTGTTAACTCTTTGGTTTTTCTAGTCCATGCAAGTAGGTTATTGGTTCTTCTTAAAGAAGCACATGTGTGCTGCTTTGTTTTTATTCAATTCCTGAGTTGCTAATTAAAAATCTTTCATTGTGGAATGATTTTGTTATATTTATTTGGGATTGACGTAATTACTGTCAGGTAATTACTGCGTTAATTATTTCAAAACCACTTTTGTCCCTTGAGTTTTAACTTAGATTGCAGGAGTGAAAAAATAAAAAAAGTGCAGAAAGCAAAGTTTTTTGAAGTTTGCCAAGGGGCAATCAAGAGGAAAAAGTTGAAGAAAGTCCTGATCCACAGTTATTGTAAATGTGTTTGACATGTGACGAATGAAATATGTCACAACATTGGTTTGCGGTGATTGTTTTCAGAAGGAAGTTGCAGTTATTTTTTCTACAGGCAAAGTGACATCAACAAACCGAAGGCCACTGTGGCTGCGGAATTCATAAATAAACGTGTGAAAGGAGCCCAGGTGGTACCGTATCCTTTATCGTGATGTGTCTCCTGTCTGCAACTTGCTTAGATTTGCTTTTCAGACAACACCTAAATAAACACCTTTTGAACCTTCTTATCTGCTATTTCTAAGCCCCCAACTTCTATTTGTTAGGATGCTGGGAATTGTGCATTTGAGCTTATTAAGTTGCGATTTTCACGGCCCTCTTGACAATGCACATAAATAACTTTGACCTAAATCTTTTTTAGAAAATTGTGTAGGGGTTGTTGTCTAAATGAGTCTCACTGGTTGTTGTTTCTTAATTCTGGATGTCAGACATTACTGCAAAATCCAAGATTTAGATTCAGCTTTCTACAAACGTGAGTTAAAGCAATGAATTTCTTTATAGCTAGCAACACGCAATTAACATTACCTTGTGTGACTAGGTTTGTGTTAAATGTATTTAGATGTAAAGTTTTGTGGGTGCGTCAAACAGTAATCACCATCATTGCAACCGCCACCCAACTTTTATCGCAGTAAAATGCAAGTTGAACGTGCATGTGGATCTTTAAAAGTTTCTTTGCTTCGCGTTGCCCTTCTCTTCACGGAATCACTAAGTCTCGTATTTTAGTCCGTCTTTTTCGCAAATAAACTCGGTCCTGACGTCTCCATTTGTTCTGATTAAGTTTTGGGTTTGACATATGGTATAAGTATATCTATTCATAGCAACATAAAAAGTATACAACCGGCTTGTTTTCAGATATTTTTGTTTGTTGGCAACCTTTTCCAGATTTGAATTTTCCTGTGTCCATCGAAAGTATTTCCTGTCGTCATTACTATTTGTTTCTGCTTTGCCACCTCAATCATCTCAAAATTGTACGGTTTTTGGCATTTCAGGGAATCAAATCAGACCCAGTGTCAATCCTACGTTCTGCTGTTAGAGTTAGTGGAATTAAATGGGAAAATGTCGTTATCCACTAAAAATTTGATCGTAAAAGAGTGTTTTTTGCCTGTTTTCGGTTTTAATTTGCACCCCCATATTTACCAATTGCTTTAACCTCTCCGAAGTTTTATATCTGTTTTTATTTGTTTTGCAAGCATCTTTTTCTCTGCTGCTGATCTCTAAAAGTACGAGATAGTCGGCGGATGCTCACACCAGAAAGAGCGAATTGCTAAGATATTTAATTGTGCGGAGTTTTCAACTATTTTTTATAGTTTTGTTTAACCTTAGCGACCACAGCTTGTAGACAATCGATTTAGATGTATTGTTTGAGATGGTGAACCGCTATTATTTTATTTTCAGAGTTCCATATTGTTGTTTGTGGACTTGATTCAATCGTAGCGAGAAGATGGATAAACGGAATGCTGGTAATGCCACAAATGCGTCCAAATAAATGAAAATAACATATGTCACGTGTTTGTAAACTTGGTTTCCTAAAGCAAGTTGAAGATCATTTTTCATTTGGTAATCTTAACAATTGTTGCCTAATTTCAGTTAAACGGTAAAGTTGATCATTCCAGATTAGCTTGCTGGAATACGACGAAGATGGAAACTTGGATCAAAGCTCCGTCATCCCCTTGGTCGACGGCGGAACAGAAGGCTTCAAGGGAAATGCTCGCGTCGTGCTTCCGGGTCTAACCGCTTGCACCGATTGCACGTTGGATTTATACCCCCCGCAGGTGATTGCCAGCTTGCTTAATCACGTTTTCTTGGTGATTAGCAAGTCAGTTTGCGAATGCTATCCCATTCAACTTTCGGCATCGTTATTTTGCTCAAAAGCTGAGCGTTTCCTTCTTGGCGCAACCAAATAAATCAGCTTGCTTTTGTTTCCGACTGAGTCTGTGAAGAGACGTCAATTTCTGAAGCGTGCAGAGCAGAAGTGGCCGGAGTAACATTTTAAGACTCTGACTCTGCTCCTGTTCCACAATTTTTGAATCCGGGTCCGATTCCAAAAGTTTTTCAAATTCGTGAATCGGACTCCTGTTCAAACTCCGGCAACTATTGGCCGACATTCAGCAAGAAAGAAATGACATTTATAAAGAACACGCTGACTGCTGCTACTGCCAAAAATAAAAGCGGATCCGGATCCGGGTCCAGTTTTTCACAAAATTTTTGACTCCGGGTCCGAAAAAATCGCAGAGTCTAGATTCGAGTCCGGATCCGTGGTCACCTCTGGTGCAAGAATGCGCAATACATTATTTTGTGCGTGAGCAACACGCAGTAATTTGACGTTCCGTAAAGGTTTTGTTTTCAGGTCAACTATCCAATGTGCACTGTTGCTCACACACCTCGTCAACCAGAGCACTGCATTGAGTACGTGAGACTTTTTGGATGGGAAAAAGACAAACCATACGGAGGCAAGTGTGGTTGGATTGCGTTGAACTGTTCTCAAAACATGCACCGATGTGCACGCACATTTACTGTGTTGGTGAATGCTATCAAAGTAGAACGTGCTTTTATGACGGTTGTTGGCAGTACTTAATGCCGTTTGTGAAAGTTAAAATGGTGCGGTGCTATTTTTGTGGAGTTATCGCTGTAGCAAAAACTCCCATTTCGAACTGTAGTGCTTTGCTTTTTGACCATATTGTTGAAGTTCCGCCACCTCAGTACCCGTTTGAAAGGGATACGGCTTGAGTGCTCCACCAATACCACATGTTAACGGTAGTTCCGTGTTTTTGAAAGACGTTGCCATTGATGGAGACAACCCTGACCACATTTCGTGGATATGCAAAGCAGCCAGCGCACGTGCAGACGAGTATGGAATTCAAGTAAGAGTTATTCAGAATTTAGTTTATCGATATTTTTTTTGTAATTCATGGAGCTTTCATTCGAATTGTTTTTGTCGCAGGGCGTAACTTACAGACTCACGCAAGGAGTGATAAAGAGAATCATTCCTGCCGTGGCTTCTACCAACGCGGTTATTGCAGCTGCTTGCGCCACGGAAGTTCTAAAAATCGCTAGCAGGTATATAGCAATCATATTTGTGTATAATGACGCCATTAGCTATGTTTATCATGCCTCTGTGATGCTAATTGACGTTACAAACGCATTGGTAATCCGTGCTTTTTTCTTCGCCGAATGTCACGAAAACTTGACAATCATCGGCATAGGGTGGTGGTTGCAATCGTTTTGTGGCAGGGCAACTGGCAAAGCTCCACCACGGTTGTGGTGCACCGTTTTTATTTTGTGAGCTCTTCGACTTCGGTACCACTTTAACCCTTGAACATGGGCGGCCAAATAAATTCCCTATGTTGAAAAACGACTGGCTGTTTTGGGTCCTTGCGATCCTGCTACCGATTAAAATGTTACGGGTAACCTTCTTGCACACGCATCGAAAAGCTTTGTAAGGACGTCAAGCTATGTTTTTTTTGTCAGTGTAGGCTTAACAGGCAAATAAACACTGCCTTAGGGTGCTGGGATTTTTGCGAAGTGTTGTGAAACTTGTTTATCTTGCTCTTGATGATCGCAAGCACAGCACGGAACGTAATTTGTTTGTGATCGCAATCGCTCGGAAAGCTTTGTTTGTTTTCTTTTCAGCTGCGCTCTGCCTCTGAACAACTACATGGTTTTCAACGACGTGGACGGAATATACACTTACACGTTCGAAGCAGAGCGCAACCCCGAATGCATAGCGTGCAGCCAGAAACCACGAACGCTGCACTTCCAATCAAACACGCTGCTTCGCGAGTTGATCGAATACTTGTGCGAGGATGGAACGTTGTAAGTGTTTCAGCGTGCATTGCTGGCTTTGGTCTTCTTGCTGCCGACATAGGATACACGCAATCACTTTGCTGTTTGCTTTTTCTTGGCTTTTGTTCTTTGTTGTGTGTGTTTGTGCACGCGACGACGTTTTACATTTAATATGGAGACAAATGAAGAGCCCCAGCATCACCACTGCCATTGATGGGAGGAACAAAACTCTGTACATGAAGTCCATAGCTTCCATCGAGCAGGCCACCAGGCCCAACCTGTCCAAGTCCTTGGCAGGTAAACGCATGAAAACAACCGGATCAATTTCTTTCAAAACTTTGATAACTTTCGAGCAAAACTCGTCCAAATTATTACTGCAGACTTGTTCGTCCTGACGTGAGACCGGAGTAATTATTGTAGCTGTTATGTAAGATCACCATAACCATGTCGTTTTCTTGGTTTACTTGCCATTTGTCTGCGGAATTGTAAACATTACTTTATAAATGTTCCGACTCGTGTGGTGCTAAGTGCGTTTTAGTTCATCAGCAGCTGTTCCACGTCTCCTTGCAATCCGCGAATTTGCAAACTTGGCAGATCTGGATCTCGTAAACGGGCAGGAACTGGTGGTGGCTGACTTCACTTCCCCTAACAGTTTGGTCTTTCGGCTGAAACTCGATGACGAAATCGACAAGTCGTGATCCCGGACCGCACTGTGCAGCGAGCAACCGTTTCTTCAGCAGTCGTCCACGCATTCTTGAGCTTGGAATCGGTTCCATTCGAAAACAGTTCGATGTTTGAGCGCCGCGAGTTTGGTGCTATTCGGCGTCCAGTTTGGCACCTGTTTAACACCGGCACATCCGGCACGCACGATTGCGCTGTCAAAGACTGTGGCGTGGCCAGTCCTGTCTTTATTGCGGAGTTTCTGTTCGTTGAGTCCATGCCTTGAAGGACTTTGTGCTTGTCACAATTATTTTGCGATACATGTAGATGATCAGTTCGCGTGCAACACCTCGTAATGGTCGCTTGAAATGAATGTCTTGGTGTGATGGCGATGGTTGATTTTTTTCGTTACAGTAATCACATACGTCATATGCTTGATGTAATTACTTTGTTTTGTGTGTAAGGCGCGAAAAAGAGAACTCCTGTCCTTCATATTGCGTTTTCTTCGTTTTTTTTTGGCTCAATGTGTCACCGGCAACCAGATAACCAGCTATGCATAATGCGAGACGCTTTTTTGAGAAGTTGAAAAGCACAAGTGCTACAAAGCTGGTCTACTTGAAGCGCGCGCTTCGCTCAAGACTCGTCCTAAGCTGACTTTTCATCTCCAGCTGCTTGAACTGAAGTAAGCTGTTGCAGAAGATCCGACGTTGGCAAACTGGCACGTGCAAGTCACTTCCTTGACAGTGCTGGATGTTTTTTCTTCGTTACTGTGAGGGTGGAAGCGAATGGTGTTAGCTGCTTAATGCTTCAGTGGATCGTCACGTTTGAAAGAAAGAAATTCAAGACTCTGCAACCGCCGCCATTACCAATAACCTCGTTGTTGTTAAAATAAACCCAATGACCTGGTGATTGGTAGTGACACAATTGGCGGCGGATGCAGATTCTTGAATCTTTCTTGATTTACGAGCAAAGCCAGAAAGCTGTTGAAAAACTCATAAAATAGGATAATATGTATCTGCTGTCAATGTCATGTCGTGCAATTGGTGATGTATGTTGAAAATGTGCACAACCTTATTTTTGTGATTCCTACTGTTGATAAAATTGATATCTGCGCATATGGTTTGAAATACCATATGGCGACTTGTCGTCAACATAACACCTTAACAAGCTGAACAAACGTAACTTCTGGTAACGATCGAAGTTTCGCACTAATCTGCTGTTTCGTGTCTAACATTGGCTTAAGTGCAGTGACAGTAGATTTCCAAATTTAAAATAAATTCTTGGAAAAGCAGCTGAATTTATATTAAGAGAGACTGGCTAAAATAAAAACTACTCGACCTGGATTACCTAACATTTTTCAGCCTACATAGGCTGCCACCATGTGCTGAGTCACACTGCAGTAGTTTTTTGCTGACTAACGGTTTTTATTTCCTCGGCGTTTGACAAGCAGCGTTTGCTGAACAACGTTAAACTTGCATGTTGTACTATTTGCTTTGCCATGTCTTTATTTTGTATCTTCTGTGTCCTTATTACCTGACATAGATAGCCCATTGTGTTTTAGGCAATCGATTTATTGATTAGTAGATAAATATTGTGCTGCCAACATGTCTGCTCAAGCGAAAACGTTTGCGTATGAAGACACACTGCCCGCTTTGCAAGTGCCGGATTTGGAAACCACCATTAAACGTTATTTGGATTCCGTTAAAGCAAGTAAGTTTGATTTTTTGTGGAAAGGTGGTGTTACAACCTCTCCGGTGGTGTTGCGTTGATTGTGTGATTCACCACGAACGGCATGTGCGTGAAGAACAACACCATACATATATGTGGCGCGAACAAGCAATAAT
>JGI24159J19872_10004594_pt1 | contig 17632 bp, 11 predicted proteins | sample Ectturendosymbi4_FD_19872 | JGI IMG/M metagenome (IMG submission 19872) | reverse complement strand
TTGTTGCTGTACATTTGTCGTTTGTTTTTGTTGAAATTCTAGCCTTCACTTTCGTTTGAGTGTGATGTTTACACCGTTTTCTTCCCCATTTTGAACCCACTGTTCAGCATGTCTTTTTTATTCTGCCGAGACAAGCGACTTCGCGCTTGCCCTTACAGCATTCACTTCGTACGAAGGAAACGCTGCGACGTGGAGGATGAAATTTGATATTTTACAACTTCCACATTGAACAATTAATATCGTATTAGCGCAAGACGAGATAAGTTTCAACAACAGTCATTTCATTTATTTCAGAATATTTGTGAAATGAATAAAGGTCAAACTAGAATATACTGAAAGGTACACGTGGTTAATTGAATAAAGGAAAAATATATTCAATTTTAAAAATTCTTAGTGAGGAAAAAAAAGCTTATTTATATCAACGATAACAACAAGCATCTTCTATTTACTACAGATTCCGAGACGAGTTCAAACGGTTATGCAACTCCCAAATGCGTGGGTTTCATCGCTCACACAACCAAGGTAAACAATTCATATTGTTGCTGTTGCATTTGGTTAAATGCTTGTTTTCTGCAAAGTTCTTGTATTCCTCTTTAAACAACTCCACTGATTGATGCCTATTGTGGTAATAGATTGATCATCAGGCGTTGCTTATGGGCGAGACTTTCGCGACAAAACACTTCAATATTTCGGCATTATTTAGCATCTTCGGACTACCTGCAGAAGAAGGCAGTCATTTTCCACGCAATAATCAAAAAGTGCTTTCAAACAAGAAATTGTCTGTGGCCGACGGAGGATTCAACAGTTAAGTCTAATCACCCCGCAACATCAATCCGGACTTTCGTCTGGCTGATAAGCCATATTTGTAGATGGGGTACAAATCAAGTGTGCTGAAAATTATATGCATATCAATCTAATACAAACTTTTCCTTTTAACCGTCTGCTGCGAAAATAATGAAAATCATCTCCTTGTTTGTGTCAGGTGTCAAGAAAATCTATCGCCATCCCAACGTTGCATCAGCGACATCTAACGACAAAAAACCGCCCTGAAACTTTTCACAACTTTTGAATCTTGCTCGTCTGTGTTACGACTTCAGCGTACCTTGGCTGAGCAGAGCTTCACATGACGCAATCGAAAACCACTCAACGTTATAGATTTTGCCGTTTGTTTCCATGTTTGTCCATATCTTTTTGCGTTTTACTCTGCTGTTTCACGTTTCTCTGATTTATTACGTTTTTCTGGTCTTTTTCAGTTATCAGACCAGTTTCAGGAAGATAAATCAGGATAATTTGGAGTCAATTGGAGAAAACCGCAAAGTTAGGCCGTGGGAGGGATGCACAGAATTTTGCACTAATATTTAACCTTCAGCCAAGCATTCCACCGCGTAGCAAAATTCTCAAATGACATTCCTGGCTTCACTGTAGTTTGGCGTCAGAGTCTCACTGGAATTTAGTTTGTTTGGTTCAGGGATCAAATGTTGCATCAACCAAACATTATGAGTCTTTCATAGTTTCGCGTCTCTTCTTTTTTTTTTAATTTTTGGTGACGGCAATTAGCGGCAGGTCAATTGCCGTCGCGTCTCTTTCTCGATGTTACTCTTATCTGTAAAACAGGTGCTTGTTTTATATAGACGTTTATCGTTTGAAATAATCTTTTTGTGACTTTCAATTGTAATTGATAACTTGTACCCGTACATGCAATAGCGCTGACAATGCAGTAACCTAAATATAGGTAAAAGCAACTGTTCACCAATCACGTTTTTCTTTGCATGGTGCGCTGTAGTGAATAAAAAGAGCAGAGTCCAAGGCTGTTTATTGCATGGAAGGTAAAAAAATTCAGTACATTCAAGCCTATTCTTGCCCATCTCGCTAATGAACAAACATAAATTAATTTAGAGTTTATGGAAAAGAAAACTTGAATCAAGTTGTCACAACTCTAGTCACTAGGCGACGCCGCCATCAAGCGCTAGTTTATATGATCAGGGTAGGACTAAGACGTAATTTTAACTTCCCTCCTGTTTGCCTGGCAGCAAACGCATCAACACACACAGGCAGACACACTGACACACACGGACGCACACACAGACAGACACACAGAAAGACACACAGACAGACACACAGAGAGACACACACATGCACACACACAGACAGACAGAGAGAGAGACAGAAAGACAGACAGACAGACAGACAGACAGACAGACACAGGCACAGACATACAGATACCTAGACAGACACACAGACCGACAGACACACAGACAGACAGACATTCAGACAGACAGACACACAGACAGACGCACAGACAAACACACAGGCAGAAACCCAGACAGACAGATAGACACCCAGACACACACACAGACAGACAGGAAGACAGTTCATGTTTATTTACATGGCAAACGAAAGGACGCGGTGGTTATCAGGAAAGCTGACCATGGGTCAGTCATTATGTTTGCTCAGCTAAAACAGTAGCAATACACGAAACATAGACGTAGCTGCAGCAGGAAATTAGTAAAAACGCAAGAAAAAATATCACTAATGATAAGCGGATGTTTCAAGCAAAAAAGAGACAACAACAACAACAAGGCCCAGTTGAACACAGAACAACCAAACACAGAAAAATTTTACGAAGTACAGAGCATATGTCAAGATAGTGAGGATCAATTTTGATCATCAAAAGCCAGAAGATTTTTTGGACCTGTGTTCGAAACCTAGTGTGACCCAGGAGCTTGAGACAGCGCCGGATTTAGGGGGTGCCCAAGGGGCCTGTGCCTGGGGCTCCCCACCAAAGAGGGCCCCCCACCATATAAGCTTACATGTGTTTAGTCATATGTACGACATGTGCGTGCCACTGAGTCATTTTAGCGAGGAAAGTTTGTTTGTAGAAGCTAATAGTTATATCGGTCGGCCAGACGGCAAAATTTTACTTGAATATTATTTGATTATTGTGACGAAACAACTATTATACTTATTGGTTTCCTGAAAGTCGGTCAGGTATCTGAATCTATAATAACTGCAAGGGCAAGGCACGTACAATTTATTACGTCTCTACTCGTTACTGGTAGATTTGCGTCTACCTAACTGAGATTTGCACAGGTCGCATATGAGTAGCATTGTAACGTAGAGCTCCCACACGTTCTTTTGTTGCAGAACATGTCGGCTTTTTTCATGAGAAGTGAAATATTCTCCAAAGACGTTTGAAAATGTCAAAATGTCCTCCTTTTTGCATTTCTTATGTTACATAGCTATAATTAATTGCGTAACTAGGGTTTGAGCAAGGGTGGAAAAGCTGAAAGGGGCCCACTAGCCAACACTCAGAAAAAACTGATAAATGCTGGTGAAGCCGGATGCGGATGGCTATAATAAAACTCTAAATCACAGCAAAATAATCCGAAATACGCAAAAAACAACAACTTACTGAAAACCAAAACAACACTAAAACCGAATTATAAGTTAAGTGCGGTCCGGTTTTCACATTTACAGTGGCTTGCCAGTGGGGCAATTCGCCCTTCTGTCTCCCGTCAGTTACGTCACTGGCTTATGATATATTGTATACGGCACATACAGCAAGCTGTCTCTACCCAATTGCAACAAGATACGAGCTGGTGGCGTAGTTTAGTTTATAGGAGGGCCTTCAAGTTGTCTGATTAATCTGTTTTGGTTGAGTTAATTTGTGGACTGGAAAGGCGGGAATGCTTTTACATTAATCGTTACATAACGCTGACAAATCTTTTTTCAGCATCTCAATGACTTTGGCATTAGAGTGCGGACTGTTGACTCCGTTACTGGAAGAGCTCCATTACGGGACGACTGGACGAGCTTTGCTGATGAACCGTGATCAGTGTATTGCACATAGCGTAGTGTGGCAGTTTCTAGTAATAATAGCTAATCAGTAACGCTAAAAAATGAAGAAATACATCAAGTATCCCTTGTTCAGAAAAGGACCAAATGATTTTGAAGCTGAGTGCATTACGTATGGTTGCATTTGCACAATTCGCAAAAACGAATGAAAAGACTATTGCAGGTTTTTTTTAAAGGTGTTTCAGGAACCCGATTCGGGTCCCTAGAATTGAAAATCGGGTCCCTACAATCAGACAAAATTATTATTGGGTCCCTAGAATCAGAGAAATCGGGTCCCTACAGTTCCATATTGGGTTCCTAACTGTTTCCTTAAAAAACCTGGATTATTGTGACTTTGTGAATATTGACTACCAAAACTTATTTCTCACAGCGTAACCAGGTTGCTACCACTTGATCGAAGCTTGCGAAGGATGCATCAAATGTATCCAGATTCACAGTCATACTTCATGTCCATCGACAAGCGAACTGTTGCTTTGAAACGTTTTTTTGGAAATTCTGTCCTCCCTTTTTGCGATGAAAATATGGCTACCTTATTAAGCTTATAAATAAATAAACAGACAAAAGAAAGGGGTTCATCACCTCTACAAGTGTAGAGCAAATGCAAGCGGTTATAAAAAACGTAAAAAGGCAAAAGAGGCGAAAATGAGAAAGAAGTTGAAGTTAAATCGAGAAACATTCAAGTTACTATTTCGCAGTGGCAATGAAGTCCAGCGGAGACACTTCCGCAAAACCTGACAGAGGACAATCGAAGAACATGTTGCGACAGGCTTAGATCCACGTAACGATGAGAAAAGACCTAGTTTGGCCAGCGGTGCAGTAGCAGAAGAATGTCAAGAATTATTATCGAAAAACACGATAGATGAAACTGCTGACGCTATCACTGGAGGAAACAATATTGGTCACCGGTCAACTAATGAGCCGGAAAAAATTCGAGAATATTGGTTGTAAAGAGAAACAGGTTCTCTTTGACATTGTGATGAAAAGTTATTTTTAAACCATAATGTTCCACAACACTGAAAAAAAATAAACTCGTCACGGTGTGCACAACAAGTCTTATTCGTCGCCAGGCCCCCCACCATCTAAATCCAGCGCTGGCTTGAGATCCAGTTTAAGTGACAGTCAGGTTCTTTGTCCAACTGAATTGACTTCTTCCAATATTTGTATTTACTGATGATTTGAAGAACTTCTGATTGAAACGGTTTCTAGTGTCACAATTATGTGGTGTTTTCAAATATTTTAATGGGTTGTCAAACATTTTTGTTAATGTTTTGTGATGGACGCAGTGAGTGATTGTAATTAAGGTTAATTTTTTCAAATCCATTATTAAAATTTGAAGGAATTGTTACAAACCTGACGCTGCAGATAGCTGGTAACTGTGGGTCATCAGTCAAACGACTTTTTTTTGTAGGATTGCGATCTGTTTAGTGATGCTGAGAGGCATTGCTCTAGCAAGCTAAGATCCCGCCAGCATGGGTCTGAGCGTCATAAGAGGAAGCAAGCTCCTCCACTATGAAGTGGCAGTATTCAGGAGGCGTCCATCAGTGAACGCAATAAACTGATTGAGCTTTGCGGCAATTTAAGCTTTCAAGCTTATAACAAACCTATTTGGTTCAGTGCACTCAAAAGCTTATTCCATGAGGTTGGTGTCTTTTTGAATGAACACATTGAGAAATAGTTTCAGTGACCTGCAAAACCCTGTCTTTTTGCAATCTTGATAGGTCTTTTACAAAAACTTTTGATGCCGGCGAAATTTATGAAAACGCATTTTGAAACCCTGTAATTGTGATTGCAAATTGCCTGCAATCTTTTTGATTTAGTACGTTACTTGACTGAATTTATTTCTAAAAATGTGTCGCAAAAATCTTTTACTATTCTAAAAATGTGTCGCAAAAATCTTTTACTAGCAGCAGAGCGTTGTAGTTCTTTTTCCAGATCTTACGTTTTCTTCTATTAAAATCGTGAGCAGGGAGACTTGACGTTTCAACTGCCACTGATGCAACACGAGTTTATATTTCCATTAAAACGTAATATGATTACTTTAAAAATTCACATCACACGCATTTATGGCAAAACGCTACCTTACAAAAATAACGTATTGTTTGAAAATTTATCAAACAATCTTACACAGTCTTACGATATTTCTGCAGAAATTACGTATTATAAAATTGTGACCTACGAAAGCAACAACTAACTAAACAATCAAGCTGAAAAGAAACAAAATAATATAAATGCATTCACATCGATGCTAACCGCACAATTGGCCTGACACTCCAAGCAATGCTTTCACACGGTGTAAAATCAGAAGATTAGCACACGCCGCACTGTTTTGTTTTCTGATATAACAAAGTAATTCACAGGGAATTCTTTGTTTTGGAGTTAGTTGGATTGCTGATGCTCAAGGAACAGCTGATTTCACAGGGAAAGTCAATTACCGTTTTGCGCAGTAACAAAAACCAGGGTAATGAATTGGGTCCATTAATTTAATTGAAGAATCTTGTTTTGCGAGAATCATCCACACATTGCACGTTTCTTTATACACCAGCAGGTAATGTTAAGTCAAGTTTGAACTGAAGTTCTTCGAAAACCAAGCACATCTGAAATAATCAGTTATTGGGGACATAGCAGCCTGAAACAAGATGAAGAGTGTTACTCTTTATCCTGGAATTGTCAAGAGTAGTTTTCTTGGAAATGACCTCTAACTTTGGGGCGGCAAAGGACACAAAAGGCAGTTTTAATCCATAGTGACCGTCCACTTGTTTCGCTTTGATATTAGCTGTTATTCCATGCCAGCTGTGACCTCCAATATCTAAGTTGTCGTAGACGTATCCGAAAAGTTGCTTGCCGTAAAAAGCATTTTTGACGGTCCAAGCATCTTTGTTGAGCGTAACTGGATTGTCATTCATTGAGCTGTTGCAGAACGGAGACAAAGGCCAATCGAACGCGTTCAAGATGTCTGACGTCAAATGTTTTCCAGTCCGAAATGCAGCGACGTTGATCTCAATATAAATAACAAAAATAAAATCCAACGTACAAATTCTTTAAACTATGCATACTTCTCAACACGAAGCGGAGACTGTGCGTACATTCAAAACAAGTTCACTGGCAGTTGCCCTTCTGTCGCGGTTATTGGCGTTTACTCCACCGATGTTTTTCTAAGAGCATATTTTTTCCGGCTGATCAGCCACAATGACCTGAATGAACCTAAATTTTAATCCCGAAATTTTGACTTTAATGTAAACGAATGTTCGGAATGATTTACTCGCATGATAGTCAAACAGCACGAATATGTCTATATTTTTTAGCAGTTGAAGACATTCACTTCATTTCCAGCTTACTCGAAATTTTCTATTTGTCAATTTGTTGCTCGTGCACCGATGAATTAAGATTAGGCGATCAATTTTACGTGTTTTGAAACCATTGGGCTGGCACAAAGAACGTAGTGTTATTCAGGAAAGCATTGGTGTTTACGTATGTGTTTGCACAAATATCCATTAGCACAAGAGGGCCAAATCGCCAAATAGAAATGTATACGAGAATTTACGCCAAAACCACATTGCCGCTTTTCAAACAATAGGCGACTGTTGATAAGAACATTCTGTAGCTTAGGTTGCTGAGAATTTTCAGAAAAAGTTCAATGTGCGACTTTGCGTCGACGGTCATTCACCATAACCGCGAACACAAGCAAAGCTTCTCTGAGCATTTAACCTGTTTTAATGCCAAAATTCAAACTTTAACTGTGCACAACCGATAAACCAGGCGACAGTATAACGGCCCTTGCTGCTCATCTTTGCATAACCGTCAACAAAGGAAGACGCTGTCCAATCTTGATCCCCAACCGCATCGTGCACTTCGCTGGACAACGTATACAGCCTGTCAATTTGACTGTGATGAAGCAGGAAGATCGGTCGAATGCAGCGAAGCTAGTCGTTGGCATGCTGTAGAAGCAATCTTCTTGATTGCCCTTGTTTACGCACAAGCAATCTTGAATCTGCGTTTTGAAATTTAAACATTGATCACCCTGGTTTTCACCAGCAAGTGATAATAGTGATAATAACCAAAACTCATTTTATGACAAGCTAAAGTGCTCAGCTATCAAATGTTTCAAAACGGATCGTTTCAAATGTTGTCAATGTGCGCACGGTGATTACACTCAAAACGCTATATTTTCGAAACAATTCTTCCAAGATAAAAACAACTTCAGATAACTTTTCCAAAGAGCAGGTTCATCGTAAGGACGCGGAATATCGTGGAACAATATTGTGGCATTGCATTTAGTTTTTTTCATTTCTGCTGTCATTGCAACATCTAACATATGTTTGTATTTACAAAAAAAATCTAGCTGTGTGTGAGGTCATAAACGAAATTTCAGGTTTTGAACAGAATTTAAACCTAGATTTCCATATGGTGTTAGGAAAGAAAGTTTACCTGGTTGTGAGGTTCTGTCAAGATTTTGTCCATAGCTTGATACTTTGGCATATTCAAAGCGAGAATCACGGTGCGCAGAAGTGTTGTATTCAAAGATATTACTTTATCCAAGGTTTGCGAAATATGTGCCTGCGAAAAAATGTTTCATGTTAAGAATGAATGTTTTTTCAACGTTAAACGTTAGGTGGAGCAAGCGAATTATTCATACCTGCAAGTCCCATCTCATTCCTGAGCACAAAAAGAACAATGCAGCCATTAAATAGGAAGTAAAATCTTGTCTGTAACCTCAATGGTCTTTTTGTTGACTAGGAATGGCGGTATTGCAGTCTCAACTAAACTACAGTTGCTGTAGAGGTGTGGAGCAATGAGGGGAAGTAGCAAATCGCTTGTGAATGGCACAAAATCTTTAAGCACAAACTTTAAAGTTGAACAAAGTGATTGCACTGAAAGTATTTCACGGTTTTTCTCTCTGGCAGAAAATTGAAGAGTGTGATCAAAATCCTTTGAGAAGTTTTAATATTTTTCACCAGATTTAAATATCACGAGGAGTTTTGCTTCAAAACTGTATTAAAATATATTGCTGTTCCTTTTTTAAGGGAAGTGAACAATACTCAAGTCTGGTATGCTGATATGCGGCAAGTTATGAAAAAATGTTTTTACAATTATCGGAGAAATATTTTTGAATGTAACTTATACGTCACAATCACTAAACTTGCTGATCAACAGCACGGTATTCTCCCAGCAGAAAATATGAACTCAACAAGAAATGACAAGGAATGATTTTGTGCGAGAATGATGAACTTTCGTGTTTTTTTAAAATTCATACCGAGGTTCAAGTAACTAGTTTCCACAAAGGTGACAAACAGGCGAATCCATCGAGGAATTGTTTTATAGGAAATCGATTTCACGTAACACTACGCATCCTCAGTCCTATAATCGTATTCAGATAGAATCTTATTCACATACATACAGTAGGTTGATGAAGTCTTGTTTACAAGGCAATTCAAAGCCGTCGATTGTTAGTTTCTAACAAAAAACACAACAGTCTAAAAATTTCCATAACCTGACAAACATATGCAATTCTCCAAACACGAAATATCCTTTGAAGCTGTGCAGTCCACAATATTTGTGAGAGGCTTATTTATCTTCTCGGACGCCTCAAGGCTGATATGTAAAATTATAGGAGAGCTCAGTTTATCCCAGTACCAAAGTTTTGAAACTTGGATTTCGCAGCTCACCTCACGACAAACGCATACTTGCAATAACCACACAGTCAATGTCAGTTTGATGGTGGACATTTAGCCAGAATTTCTAGTGAAATAACAATCCCTTGTCACATGAACAAACATTGAGATTTCGATGGAAATATCTAAATAAAGCTGGTGCACCTGTCTCAAGTACTTTTGAAACCATACTTGCGAATAAAATTGTAAAACTCACTATCAACTCCGATTACTTTTTAAACTGCAAACAAACTTACAAAGTCTTGTTGTGGTAAAGGGAATGTTCTGGAATGTACGTTCTGTAGAATGGATTTCTGACGTAACTTTGCTCAACAGGATCGAAGATGCGTGGCTTGCTGCCCAAATAAGGAAGGCGGTTCCAGCCTTTCTCAGTCCAGTCCCAGAAAGGAATTCCCATGTATTTGTTTTTTAAGTACTTTTGAAGACCTTCAAAGAGAATGCTATCAGATTCATAAATTGGTGTTTTCACAGGAAACACTCATTTGATTAGAAAAGACAAAATACTGTGCAACTTATTGGTCAGAAAATAAGTGCCATCCGTGCTGTCAAAATTCGTTCCTGCAATCGCAAAATCTTTATTTCTTGAAATCCCACAGTTTTATGACATTGCTTGTAACATGACAAAACGTGTAAGGGGAGGGTCTGCTGCTCGAAACTGCTTTTCCCCGTGCGTGTTGGCCAGCGATTAGAAACTCGCTGAAGTTAATCTGTTTCTATTAACTTTTCCACTGACCAGAACAAAACAAAGCACCGAATTATAAAATGAGTTCTGGATTGCTTTGCAACTAATGACACTGAGACTTTCGAGTGTAACTGCAAGAATTTTTAAATCAAACCATGCATTTGCGAAGGTGTTTTTGTTGCAGAAATCACCGATTGAATGTTCTGGGCTTTGATGAGCAAAGCAAAATTGTTTACCCTATGAAAAATTCTAAGAAATCAAAAACAACGGTAAATCTGTTACTTCTCGACAGCAAACATTATGTTTTAATCAAAAATGTGTCAAGACTTTTGTCAAGCCAGGCTTCAAAGAGTGAAAAGACAAAGTTTGTCTGTTCAAACTGTTTGATTCCCTTTGCAAAGAAAGAGGTGTTGGACAAACATCTTGAATATTGTGAAAACCACGAATCTGCAAAAACTACGATGCCGAAAAAAGGGTCAATTTTGGAGTTCAAAAACCACAAGCATAAAATGAGAGTAACAATTGTGGTTCACGCAGAATTCGAGTCTTTCACAAAACCAATACAAACTTGTCAGCCAAGCCCAGAAAAAAGCTACACGAAAGCTTATCAAAAGCATGAACCTTCGGGTTTCTGTTATTACATTGTGTGCAATGGTAAGAAATTAAAACCTGTTCTGTATACTAAACGATCTGAAAATGAAAATGTTGGCGAAATATTTGTGAGACGGATTCAAAAAAGCATTGGAAAAGTTTGGCCATCTGAAGTGAAAGCGATGGTTATGACAGAGGAAGACAAATGTAATTTTGACAACGCACCAAAATGCTGGATTTGTGAAGAACATTTTATTGAAGGTGACAAAAAAGTTCGTGATCATGACCATTTCACTGGAAAATGCAGAGATTGTGCTCATCAAAAATGTTACGCACTCTACAGAAAACCAAAATTCGAGCCAGTTGTACTTCACAATTTGAGTGGTTATGATGCACATTTGTTTGTGAAAAATTTGAATTCTGATGGGAGTGGACATATTTCATGCATACCGAACTCTGAAGAACGTTACATCAGTTTCTCTAAAAGTATTTATGATGAAAACAAGAAATTCAAATACAAATTTCGGTTTATTGAGAGTTTTAAGTTTATGCCAACAAGTCTTTACAAACTTGTAAACAATCTCGAAAAACATCAGTTCAAACACATGAAGCAAACATTCAGTGATGAACAATGTGAGATTTTATTGAGGAAAGGTGTATTTCCATATGACTGGTTTGATTCCTTTGAGAAATTAGGTGAAACCAAACTACGAGAAAAAGAAATATTTTATTCAAAGTTGAACGGCTGTGACATCACAGACATCGATTTTTCTCATGCTAAAAGAGTTTGGGAGAGATTTGGGTATAAAACATTTCGGGACTATCATGATTTGTACATGAAATTGCTTGTTTCACTTCTCGCAGACGTGTTTGAAATTTTAGAAATCTATGCATGGAAAAATATGACTTGGATAGTTGTTGGTATTACACAGCTCCTGGATTAAATTTTGATGCGCTTTTGAAAAAAACTGGTGTAAAACTTGAGTTGTTAAGTGAACCAGATATGTTGTTGATGATTAAGGTTAGCATTAGAGGAGGTGTAAGCATGATTCCAACACGATATGCAAAAGCAAGTAATAAATACATGGGCTCAAAATACAATCCAGATGAAGAATCAATTTTCATTCAATATCTTGCCGCCAACAATCTTTATGGCTGGACAATGAGCCAAAATTTACCCGTTCATGATTTCAAGTGGATGAGTGAAAAACAACTTCAAAATTGGGAGCAATTTTCAGACCAAGAAGGGAAGGGGTGTATTCTTGAATGCGATTTGGAGTATCCACGAGAACTTCATGATTTACACAACGAATGTCCACTCGCGCCAGAAAGACTTGTCGTAAATAAAGTTGAAAAACTTATTCCTAATTTACGTGTCAAAAATTAATAGATTGTACCCCATACGGCTTTGAAACAGTGTTTAGATTTGGGTATGATACTCAAGAAGATTCACCGCGGAATTAGTTTTACTGAAAAAGCATGGATGAAATCTTATATCGACAAAAATACAAAACGTCGGGCGAAAGAAGGTGCTACTGATTTTGACAAATATTTTTACAAACTTATGAATAACTCAGTTTATTGAAAGACGATGGAAAATATCAGAAATCGCGTTGATATTAGACTAAAAACAGATTCAAAATCTGCTGAAAAACTGGTTTCAAAACCCAATTATGAGCGTACGACTATACTTGATGAAAATCTTATCGCTGTTCACATGAAAAAGACATAACTTGTTTTCAACAAGCCTGTCTATCTAGGAATGTGTGTTCTTGATTTTCCAAAGACTTTGATGTATGACTTTCATTACAATTATATGAAAAAGAAATATGCTGAAAACTGTAGACTTTTGATGACAGACACAGATAGTTTGATGTATGAGATTAAAACTGAAGATTTTTACAGAGACATAAAAGATGATATATTAGAGAAATTTGATACATCAAATTTTCCAGTAACGTCTGACATGCCTAGATTGAATACAAAGGTTCCTGGGATGTTTAAAGATGAATGTGGGGGTCAAATATTTTCAGAGTTTTGTGGTTTGAGAGCGAAATGTACAGTTACAAAATGCACGAAGACGAAAAAGAAGAAAAGAGATCTAAGGGCGTGAAAAAAGGTGCTGTTAAGATCAATATATGCTTTGTCGATTACAAAAGGCGTTTGTTTTCACAAAAAGAAGAACTGCGAAGAATGAATATGATACAATCATGAAACCATGAACTTTTTACAGAAGAAATAAGCAAAGTGGCTCTTTCGAGTGCTGGTGATAAAAGAATCATTTGTGAAGATAAAATAAATACACTTTCTTATGGACATTGTTCAGAGTTAAAATAAAACAGATGTTTTGTGCTATGCCGTACAATTTAGACACGGAAAAGAAATCTCATTCTTATCTGAGGACAACAAAAAAATTAAAATAGACATTAACAAACGTTTTTAGTTTGGGAGAGGATGAAACAAACAAACAGATTGATGCTGCTTTTTCTGTTTGGCAAAGTGTGTGTGGTTTAAAATTCGAAAGAGTTGAGCCTAATGAAGAGTGTAAAATCAAAATTCCATTTTCAACTGATCCCAATACTGCTGATAAAATTTCTTGTCCATACAAATTGAATGTAGAAAAAAAACGGAATTTAGGGCATGCTTTCTATCCTGGAAAAAATTCGATTTGTGGAGATATTTATTTTGACAATGAAACTTTTATAAATCAAAAACAAAATCGGGTGATGGGAAATAAAATTTATTTTCTGTAGCAACACACGAATTAGGACACGCATTAGGATTGCACCACTCTAATGAAGAAAATTCTGTGATGACTCCTTTCTACATACACGGGTTTTCATCCGAAAACCAACACGAGATACTTGGAGAAAGCGATAAGAAACTGATTCAAAAAATGTATGGAGAAGGAAGAAGTGTTGAAGTGAGAGCTATTTATCATTCCAAAAAAGCAAAAGTTATGCTTCGAAAGATTGTCAAAAACTCTAAGCCAGAAAAAGTCAAAACTGTTTTTACTTTGAAACCAAAACATTTCAGCGAGACCACTGAGAACTCTGACAAAACCAATAACATCTCTGAACAGTCTTTTAAGAAACTGTTAGATAAACTCAAACATATAAATATGGAACATTTTCTTCGGGAATCTTTTGGGGTCTGGTAATATCCAGTTAGAGCTATATCTAGTTATATCTGGTTGTAACCAGATATATCTGGTAATGACTGGTCATATCTGGTTATGGCTGGTTGGCGCTTTTGGAATAGAGAATAGCTTTTATGAAAGTAGACCTTCTGTTCAATAACTTAAGGGAACTTAAGGGAAATAATGTGAACCTACAACTGAATAAACTTATATTTGGCATCCATCGATACATAAACATACTTAAAAATCGCTATTTTATCAGACTGATTGATCAAAGTCAACAAATTATCTGCCGATTGTGCGGTGGCGCACAGGAGTCGAAAATCGAGAAACCACGCGGTCGCGATCTGGCGGTATTTTTCTGAATCGCGTAACAGTTCACAATCGAACATCAGACGGCGCAATGACGACTGTCGTTTGTAAAGCACAGCTGCTTTTACAAAAGCACAGCTACAAACAGCTTTTACAAAAACATATTTACAAGCATCTTTTACAAAAACATAGCTACAAACAGATTTTGCTTTTACAAAAGCATCTACAAGCAGCTTTTACAAAAACACAGCCTGACAGATATGTTACTGCAAAATGACAGATATGTTGCCGCTTGTGAAGAAATGAACGCTATTTGTGGCATCTAATGTGCGTAGAGAAAATAGTGATTGAGGCTTTTTTCGATTCAGTGCTGTAAAAATATTTAAAAAGAATCAACAATTGTTTTATGTTTAGAGCAGTAGTTGTTTGTACAAATCTATCGCATTACTCTAAATATTAACGCAATGCCGGTCAGTGAAAAAATTGGTTTGCCTTTGTTTTTTACATAGTCCGGTATGGAGTGACGGGGTTGACTCCAATCATAATCGGGCCTTATCGTACTTCTAGAACTTGAACGATAATTTTTTTGGATTTGTTTACGGGCTTTTGCTGCTGTCATCCATGCAATGTCAGGCTTTCCTCTTTTCCATCTTTCGGCCGCATCTAGAAAATTCATTTTTCGATGATCCAGATGCCGATCGAAGATTAATGTTTCCGACGGTCGAGGAACCTTTAGCTTAATTATTCTCGATCCTTCTGCCGCTCGTAAGTTTGTAGGGTTATATGCTGTGTTGACGCGTGATCGGGGGAGACTTGCTCGTCCAACAAATGCAAAGACATTTTGTCTCTGTCCCACTCGCGCAATCCATTCCCTCGCATCCACATCCTTTTCCATTCTGTAATAGAATCCTATCCAAAGAGTGAAATCATCAAATAATCGTTTCCACCCATAGGCNCTCGGTTCCACTATGTCGACAAAGCAATGACAGTTCTTGACATAGTAAGAATAGTTGGCAAGATACACGGCATCTTGTCCAAACCGTGCCTTTGCATGGGTTGTCGAGTTGACACCGACCATCCCGTAATGTGGGTGGTCGTAAACACGATGGATGGATGTGTTTGCAGGTTTTCCAGCCAAATACCCCAGATGGATTTTTCGCGGAACTCCTGGTTCCGGTAATTTACAGAACCCAAGCGTGTTTTGAGTAAATGACGGTAAATAAGCACTATGTACTTGATTATCCGTGATATGAGCATCCATAATGCTTGCCAATGGAGTATTATTAGCTATTTGTATTGGTTGCAATTCCACCACTTTCCATTGTACACAGTCTCTATGTACTACTGAACTCACCGCTGAAGGTACACTCTGACCATGAACCCGGCCCAGTTTTTGTTTTCTTATTCCCGGCCGTGTGTGTGTGTCCCCAGATGTTAAAGGCGACACATGACGCTCACGGAGACAATAACATTGCACTGGGAAAGTTCGTTTTTCTGCAGGGCAGGTTTCATGAAATTAGGGACATCCGCATGCGTTACGGTATGTGTGTGGTGCCACATACGCATACGCGGACATCAACAATTCGGATAAGACTACTACACCTATTAACACTGTCAATCGTCCATGTTTGAGATAAATCATTATCAGCATTGTTGCGACTGCAGGAAGGAACCGTATCCAGAAATACGCCTCTGGATTTGACACATGTGGTCGGCGGCCCTCGGCTGCAGGAGCATTCAACAGACCAGCCGCAACATGGAGGGTTTTAGCGTCGTATGGGTAAGACAACGGCGGCTGGTCCCCTCCCCTGAAATGTTTATTGTAGGCTGAATTGAAAATATATGTAGTATTTCTATCGTAGTAGAAGGCAACAACCCGTTTCAAGCCAGGCCTGATTAGTCATCTCTGAAGTTCACAGGCTGGGGATAAAATTCAAATATGAGAACCACCCATAAAAAAATTATTTAAAATGTGTTTTTATGAACAGTCTGCGAAATTTATGCGAGGTTGGCTTGGAATCACAAAAATTCATAAAATGTATTGTTATGAATTTTACCCCAGCCTGCGAACTTCAGAGATGAATAACGAGGCCTGACTGGAAACCGGTTGTTGCCTTCTACTTTAGGAACTTCATGCATTGTCCACTCTCCATACCAGCACCACTGGCAAGACGTAAGAAACTGTTTTTCTAGAACACGAAAAAGTTCCATGAATCATAAGGCTCACCTAATTCAAGCTGCACCGTAACCAGTCTGTGCCAGGTCAAGAAAAGGGGATGTTGGTGCCAGCTGCAGTGCCCATCTTTGTGCCCTTTATATATTTTGTTCCAAGGGCATTCGTAAGGTTATCCATCCCACTTGGCGATATACTGTGAGAGAAGAAAGTTTTTTCCTACAGTTGTTAGAACAACAGTCCGCTGATAACAATGTATTGATTTTTCGATTGTGAACAGAATATAGTTTTTGAAGACAAGCTTCGTTATTTGCAAATCGCTATCCACTTGTTGCGTTGCATCCATTTTTTAAAGAAATTTTGTACAGACTAAAACATACGATACTCATTTTGACTGTGCTTGACCGTCCTTTCAAGTACTGCTTCTGATTCCTCATTGAGATCTAAAATAGTGGTTCTAAACCTTTTCTCCACTGCGCCCCCCTTCTGTAATTTTCCTTTGTTTCGCGCCCCCCTGACTTTAAATATGTGGTAACAACGAATGTATTTCGTGGTAAATTGATTCATTTTTTAATTTTAAGGTTTTGTAACAGACAAGAAATCCATACAGTGCAAACAGAGAGTCTGCACAATGCAGATTGATAAAAACAAACACAACAGAACGATTGGCGAGTTTGGAGAAAGAATAACAGCGTTACAGACACATTTTAACACTATCGTTCGCTTACGCGTAACTCTTGATTCTACACTACATCCAGAGTAAAAGTACGAAAGTATTGTGGAATGCACACGCCCTCAAACAAACACTAACATCCGAGCACTTAGTCGCAAAGTAAAATGCGGTTGTAGTGTTCAAAGAATAATGACGAATATAAACAATTTGACTGCATCAAAGCGTGTAACCATACGTTGTTAGACTTTCTGCATCGCTCAAGAAAGAGGTACATATTTTTTAAGTATAAGGCATCAAAGGGATAGGAATGTTGCATTGAACCTGATGACTACCAACTCTCGCTCGACACGAATTTTTTTTAGAGCAGTGGTTCTTAACCGGGGGTACACGTACCACTTGGGGGTACGAGGAGCCAAAGCAGGGGGTACGAAGCACCAAAATTCTTCAGGGATACACGCTCTAGAAATTTAAACCAGATTTTATGGAACATTCATCGTGATTCTCTGTAGTGTAACGTACCATCATCCATTCACTAGGG
>JGI24159J19872_10004592_pt1 | contig 17635 bp, 6 predicted proteins | sample Ectturendosymbi4_FD_19872 | JGI IMG/M metagenome (IMG submission 19872) | reverse complement strand
CAACCACCGTTTCCTTAACATTCCAGCTTTTGAAAGTGCAGCCTAAGTGTTGAATGCTTTAGTTTCAAAGGTGTGCAATGCGCATTAAGCAGCCGGCATCACTTCTAAAAAAATAAACCTCCTGACATCAACAGTTGAAAGCTCTCGATTTACTGTAAAAGCTTTCGAGGAATCTGCCGACGGGTCTGCTGTTATGTTTTTGCGATGATTTAAACTTGCACATATCTGTGGGCCTATTCAAGTTGCGGGTCCCTACAAAGGTGACAAGCAAGCGAATCAGTCAAGCTAATTATTTTTATAGGACATCGATTTCACGTACCGCTACGCATTCACAGTAATGAAATCTTCTTCATATAAAATCTATCATCAATTTCTTTTAATGCTTTATGAAATTAAGTTTCCCTATCAGAACATTCAATGCCCATACGAACTTTTTCACAATATCTGAAAACCTTTTGCATGAAAATATGCAAAAAAACATTAAGAACCACACAGAATTGATTTAACAACAGGAAAAATCAATGCCGAGCGGTCAGAAAACAGTTGAATAAAATTTTAGAAAGGTCGTGATGATAAACGAAATCAATCACGTGACGTTGTGTAGCTGTGTCAGGTAAGAATTTTATTGAAAGAAAATTTTTTTCAACACCAACTCTGCTTGTTTAGCCCAGGCGATGGCCTACAAAAATATGGTATCATGTAATTTTTACCTAAACACATGGAGGCAAATAAAATTTCAGCGAGACTGCAATGATAAAAAAGCCCAACTACCTGACGTCTGGTAGGACTGTGTCAGGTTTAGACGTAGATAAACCAAAACTTTCGTCACTGTTAACTTTGCGTGTAGAGTTAAACGAAGGAAAATGCGAGATTTGTTGAGTTAAATTATCTCCCCCCCCTGGCTACGCCACTGTCTTCAAGACAGAATCATAGGTTTGCTTCAAGTTATGCACACAGCCAAATATACTAAAGTCGAACCAAACTGTCATATTGACATATAATTCAAAACAAAAACCGTAGTTGCACATGCAGCGAAATGTTGAATTCAGCGCCATATTTTTACAAGCATGCAATTAAGTCATACGCAACTTTACCGGTAGCAGCAGCCAATGCTTCGAAGTCCCAACTGCTTTAAGTTTGTCGCCGATGCTGAGTTTTTACCGAACTAACGTGGAGCCTATCGATCAGGTCAAAAGCGACCTGAGCTAAATCTTTCCTAATGCTGCTAGCTTGCAGCAAACAAATCATCCAAAATCAGCGCAAAACAGTGAGAAGAGCAGTTACTATCAATGTGTGCTGACAGAAGAGCTCTTGCGAACTTTTTCCTTTGGCCACCACTCACGCCAAAGTAGCGAATATAGCGGTAGCGGTAAGATGGTGATACCTCCCTACCGTATCCGTTATTTTTATCAGAAAAGAGCAGCGCTCCCGCTAACGCTACTGGAAAATTTGCTGGCTACAGTAGCTCGCTATTTTAGTGCATCGCTACTGCCTAGCTTTGGTAAAGAGTAAGTTAAAACGTTTACTTGCACGTCTTGCTTTCGGCAACAAACCCGAGTTGAGGCAGTATTATCCACTATCCATCAAATAAAAATATAGTTTGGTTGGCAAAGACCACATATCGTTTAGTTTGGTTGGCAAAGACCACATATTTTACAAATTTTTGTTTTCTTCAAATGATGGCGATCACTGACACGGCGAAACTTCAATTTTCGTTTTGTTAGATGGTTTGAGACCGCTTACGTTGACCGTGGATACCGTTGTTGAGTTAAGAGATGAAAACTATCAACCCACTGAGCTATTGCCTCTGTGGATTAAAGCAACCCTTTGGTGACCGCATGGAATGCAAAAAATAGCATAGGACAGTGCTTCTCAACCCTTTCAAGCACGTGGCCGAATCAATAAACAAACAGAAGGTCGTGGCCCACCGGTTGATTAATTTTTTCTTTGCGAAAACAGTTGCACATGCACAGAGCAGAAATAAAAACAATTAAAACAGCATTCAATAATGCAACGTACGCTACAATCAATGCGAAGGCTGAACATGTTTCTTGTTTGAAAGCAAAGATATTCGAGGCTCAGTGCATGACAACGCACAGATTAAGTCATCTTCCACATTAACCCTGCTAGATTTCGTTTTCGTGCAACAAGAGCGGCCTGACTACATCAAAATGCCTTCAGTAACTGCACAGGTTGCCAGGTTGTCAAGAGTACAATAGGCCACGTCGACCGTAAAAAAGCCAGAAAGTACCAAAAAGGCTAAATACAAGATAAATACACAACGAAATTTTTAAAATCCGTGACAGATTGTATTACAGGATTAGTACAGGTTGAGAATGCCTTAAGCCTACAAACCATTTCAGCCCTGTATACATAAATGGAATAAAATTCACTCATATAATAAACATCTCGAAAATTTTTGGCTTGCTGAGGAGTAACCTGAAACAGCAAAACTGCAAGCATGAAACAACAAAATTATAACATTGTAGTGCAGAGTTTACAATAAAAATGTGAAATTCTGTGTCCAGAACCAGTGTACAGATATCTGCCAATGCGCGGAAATCTGCCAAACCAAGATAACAATTGAATTGGTCAAAATGGCCAAAAAATGCAAAATTTAACTTGGCCTTATTGAAAAAATTATGAAAAGCTAAAGGAGTTCAAAAAAGGCCAAAAATTACAAGCTTGGTCTCAAAAAAGCCCAAGTGGCAGCACTGCTGGATATAGTGCACAGCTTGTGGGCTATACGGGAATTTCCATGTTGCAATAATTTCTTACACATACTGACGAGAGAGCGTATTAAGACGTTTCTAGCTCAAGAGTAACCTGCGCTTTGGTTTAAATGGTTCAACGTGCAAAACTTACTAAAATTCAATAATACCAGCCCGTGACCTATAGGCGTAGCCAGGGGGTCCAAAGAGGTCAGGTATTTCCAAATTTCTAGCATATCTTGTCATTTTGTGCTTTGAGAGGTGGTTTGCCAGACAAAATACCAAAATACCGTTTCTCACTTCAAGTCAAAAGATTTGGCCCTCCTCAAATTTTGGGCTGGATGCGCCACTGCCGTGACCGTCAAAATTTTTTCCGTGGCCCACAGGTTAATCCACCCTACGTTAGCACTACCTCTCTATGGAATCATTCATATAAAACCATTCTGCTTCTGAGTTTCACATTACACTGGCACTATTGTTTGATAAGCCACGTCGAGCCGTGCACGAGCGCAGAATTACCCGACGCAACAAAACAAACAAAAGATTACGCTTGGCAACTCCTGGCACGTCATCAATGCATGTTTACCTTAGCTGAAGTTGCTGTCTTACTCCTGCGGTCAAGATCAGGGTTCTTGCCTTGTGACCTCAGGCAAAGACTACTCACGCTACTGTGTAGTAATAATTAATCACGTGCCTTGCTCAAGGCGTGATTCTTGGCTTGGCGTCCATCGCCACTCTTTTAATTGGAAGCGTGGCGTTTGTTATTCGGCAGTTGTGTGAGGCATGAGTCGGATTGGTCGCCAACGTTTTTGTTCGTTGCATGTGGATCTGTTCTAAGACCGTTTAAACTTTGAATAAAGTCTTCTATACTGCAGTAGTGTCAGTTCATACTGCAAACAATTCAAACTTCGTAAAGCCGATATAGATATCACAACCAATTTATCGGGCATTCAATTGGCGATGCTTATCAGGACTCACAAAACAGGTTTGTTTGAACCAAACGATTATAACGACTGAGGCCACCTGGTATTAACAACATTGAAACATGGCAGCGTCCATCTGCTCAAGGTATTGTCATTTGAAGTCAAGGAAAAGTTGCGAAAGCTAAAGAAACGACTGCCTCCTTTCCAATTTCTTTCCCCGCTTTGGTAACCAGGGATGTGGAAGCGGAAGCGCTAAAATTCTACCGCTTCCGATTCCACATAGGTTGTTTGATTTGAAAAGTAACTGAAAGTTTTGTCCAATTTCCAGTGGGGATTAACGGTGAAGTTGCACTGTAAGTCTGAATCAAAGTGCGATATCAGTAGCGCGAGAGAACGAGATAAAGCATAACTAGCATCCATGGCGTTCTTCACAGAAGGCCAAGTCATCGTGCAGCTTACCGATTTTATCGGAGGCTGACTTTTCAAACCTGGCTGCAGTCTACTAAAATGGTAATAGTTTGAAAGTACAGCAATCTCCCGGTTATGTTCGGAACTTGAATCGGAGCTGTTTGTGCGAACTTATGTGGTAGGTGCGAACTTAGCAGTTGTGCTTTTAACTGCCTTGGCAAACAGATGCTGATCATTAGGGCTAATAGTTGGTGAAGCTAACTATTCTTTTCAGCAAGGCATATAGTCAGACTTTTTCATGGTGTTTTAGGGACCCGATTCGGGTCCATAGAATTGGAAATCGGGTCCCTAAAATTAGAGAAAATTATCATCGGGTCCCGAAAATCAGAAATCGGGTCCCTACAGGTCCACACCGGGTACCTAACATATTCCTTAAAAATACCCTGATATCACACTTCACAAACAATGAAACGATGTTAGCCACAGCCAAGCATATAATTGGGTCGTTTTGAGTCAAATTATATAACTGATCCAAGTTAACGAAACATCGCACGACAGTACGGAGTGAGACTGCTGTAGGAAAGTCTGTGTGAAGCGGGAAGTTATGTGCAAACGTTATTTGCCCTAATGTCTGAAGACACACACACAGAAAAAGTTAGTGCGTCTGTCCGCAGATTAACAAAGCAGGATAGTAAGGTATTTCTTTGGATTGATAACATGCATCGAGCAAACCGCCCCTTCCACCTTCACTAACCATTTTGAAAGCAAACGAGCGTGCTGAACAATTATATCGAATCGTAAACTTTAGCAACAATGTTTCGTGTTTAACTATTTTTATGACCAGTTGTCACGTTAGATTTGCTGTAAATACCAATAAATTGCTGAAAACCTTAAATCCAGAATTTTTCATAACTTTGTGCGAACTTAACTGGGATGCGAACTTAAACGGATGCGAACTTAACTTACATTTTACGGTACATATGTGTTTGCCAACTCAGTCTAAAAAGATTTTAGCATTTTAGTAAGATGTAAAAAGTTTGTCCAAAATCTTGGGCTTTAGAATTTTGCTCAAAGCATTACTATGACGTAATAATGCATGATAATCAATGCGCTTTGAAGAAACCTTAAACCAGTGGTTCTCAAAGTAGTCGATATCGACCCCCAGGGGTCAATTGGACCATACAAGGGGTCGATAAATAGTTACGGGGTCGAATGGGGGTCACTGAATGGCCCTAAGTTCTAAGCATATCTTCGGATTGTGTACCATTTTATCATGTATTTCAAGTAAAAAGCACTGAAATTTTTTTTGACACATATTTTCCTTGTATGAGTAACTGTTGGGCTAGGCCACGGGTTCTATAGAAAATTGTATACCTTAATTGGGGGTCAACGTGCACAAAAGTTTAAGAACCACTACCTTAAACGGTACGCTATGCAATTTAGCTTGATATTTGTTAGACTAAGTTTAGGTTGTTGTAAGTGCTGTTTTTATTGATATGTGTTGAAGACAGTTTTCTAGGTTGTGTTTTTTGTAAGAGCAGAGTAGGAGTACCGTGCTGACAGATACTAACTTATGCGATCATTTTAACAAGTAATGTGCCCTTGTAAATCGTCAGCTGCTGGTTTTGATAGTCATGGTTGTCAGCAAGTTCATAGATGAGAGAGAGTCCAGGCTCTGTTAGAGTCCAGGCCAGGCTCTGATAAGAGTCCAGGCTCTGTTGGAAGCGGAAGCGCTAGGTGTGGAAGCGGAAACTGAAGCGGTTGGCGAAATAGCCGATTCCACATCCCTGCTGATAACCAGAAAAATCTGAATATTTTGGTGCAATTGGCCAAAATGATTAATAATAATATTTATGTTGCGGCAGACTCATGGTCCATATCACAGCGGTATTCGGATACTGTAACAGAATGACACAACAATGTTTAGTCATAGAGCAGTACAGAGCAAGTGTTAGATGATAAACACAGACATGGAGATGCCAAACACTGAAACAGCGCACCAGCTATGTACTGTAACTGAATTTACTCATCAAATAGTAATCCGGCAGTGTGAAGAAAAATGGAGACAATTTAACGTCAGGTTCTGACGTAAATGGTTAATATCGTCGGGTGAGAATGCTTCCAAAAGCATGTGAATTGTTTGATCAAGGTTTCAAGTCTTTTGCAAGATATTTTTAGATTGAGGCTGACAACCGTTCTTGCTTTCGCTAAAGTTAAACCAAGATTTGACAGTTGATGTTTTACTATTATTAAAAAATCAACATAATTGCGTATTTGGCTTGCGTACATCCTCGTCATGTTGGGTTAATAGAGGAATTTAAGGTAAAAGCAAAAATCATGAGCCGCAACGAAGCCTACAGAAGGCTTAGATTGCTACGCATAGGGAATGCTGAAGAAAAGCAAACACCAAGACAACGAACCAAAAACATTTTTTTCCAAACCTTATTGGAGCAGAGGCGCATTTTTCAACAACTCAGCAATTACTGTTTTCTCAAGCTCATCTGACAAGAAAAAAACAAGCTTACTGTATTTCGAAATATGTTTTTTCAAAAACAAGCATAATTTCCCTCAAATTTGGGAAGTAGGCGTACTTGAGACACCAAAAAGGCAGGAAAGTGCAGAAACTCTACCAGTAGCCTTTATTAGCGGTTGGTTGACGACCAAAATTGTATTCCACTTCAAGCTTGTTGTTCTTAAACTATCTTGAGACATGAAATATGGTATTTTTCAGTATTATTTAGTACTCTTTATACCCAGAAGGCTTCAGTAGCCAGACTGGCAAAATTTCTTTTACAGATTACGTATGAACAACCGAGATTAACCATGAACCGCCCGCGTCGACTCAGCTTTTCTTATCAGCGAATCCCCTCAGGAACTTAAAGCTTGCTCGTCCATCAAAATGTCTAAATTGTTTATGCAAGAAATAGCACTGGGTCCTCACGCACAGCTTTTGTTTTCACACGTCAGGCGTGCACTTCCATCTTGGCAGTAACCCTGCTTATTCAAAAAATACGAATGTCATGCTTATTTCGATAGGGCGGCTCGACAGAACGCTTAGAAAGAAATAGTTGCTGAGGTAATAAGCTCAATAAGTATTTCGTATGTCTTTTTAAAATTTAGTTGAAACCTGAATTACGCATATTGTCAAAAGATCCCAGAGCGGGGCATGGATGGAAAAGATCCCAGGGTGGGGTATGGATGGATCTTTCTCTCCCGGCAAAGACACCGCTACCCAATTTCCTTCAGCACCCAAGTATCGATGTAAAAGCATTGCAGATATTGCAGTACTCCAGCAAGCGATTATTTTGGTAATCTGACGCAAACTTTCTGGATTTCAAACAAAGTTCAATGTAGTTGTCTTTTAGACGAAGGAAATTTCGCACTGTTTCCATGAAATTGCATTGTATTTAAATCTGATGGAGGCATTTTGGAATGAATCACCTTGTAGTAAAATGTTTCACAAACCACAGTAAAACACAATGCTGTTTACCTGCTAAGCCTTTGGTAATAAACTTCAAACAGGCAAGTACCACGCCTTCAGTCTCGCTCTCGAGTTATTGTTCAGATAAAGGAAAAGTTTCGTGCAAGATGTGGATTTGTTATGCGGTTTAAAAATGGCCTGCCATAAAACTGTAAATTCTGAACGCGATAATCATGATATAAAGCAGTGAAGTTTCATTCATCACGTTGAACCATCTTCGCAGGGTCATTCAAAGTGATTTAGTTTATTCGCGAATGTGATTATGAAAAATTTTCTATTTATTGCTTACCATTGTCTCGATTTATTTGTTTGATTTCAACAATAAACTAGCGTTGAAAAGAGTAAAACCTGTAGCTGTCCACAAGGCTAAATGCACTCTATGCGTGTATTTGTATGGAAATGTCGTTCATATGCACATACTGTACACTAAAGAATAAAAATAAATAATCTTTACCAGAACTGTTCCATGACTTCAATTATTTCCAGATCATGGTTTTCAAAAAGGAAGATTCATCACAACAAATTTTTTTCGTAAAAACTATTCATTTTAGCTTTAGGGTTACGTCAGTAAACGGCGGCAAAAAAGGTATTTAAGAATGCGCCAAAAGGAGCGGGGGCCAACATACGTGTCTCTCCTGCATGGTGATTTTCTGTTGTCAGGGTTTTTTAAGGCGTTTTAGGGACACGATTCGGGTCCACAGAATTGAAAGTCGGGTCCCTAGAATCAGAGAGAATTATCACCGGGTCCCTAGGATCAGAGATAGTTGGGTCCCTAGAATCAGAGAAATCGAGTCCCTGCAGGTCCATATCGGGTACCTAACATTTTCCTTAACAAAAACTGGTTATAATGAAGATTGATTTGCTATGATCAGGCGCGTAGCCAGGGGGGAAGCAATTGCCCTCCCCCCAACTCCAAAAATAGCATCAACAATTTTCAGGTATTTGCTAAAGCTTTTGATGTGTAAGTCAAAGAAATATTCAGAGCAATCAACGCAAATGCTAGGAACCTATCCTACTTCAGTTTTAAGTAGAACCTGATCAAAGCAGAATGGTTTACTAATTGTCCATGATTAATCAAACTTTTGCGTGCAGTGTAAATGCTGGAGAACTCATATCATGGCTGAAGTTTGCCTGAGGGTGAAGCTCCGCGTTGAAGTTGGCGATAATGAAAGACAAACTTGTATCCAAGCGATTGCAATCACTAACAGAAAGTTAACAAGGAGTAACGCTTTCCGCACCTGTTTCTAGCGCACCAGCATGCTGTGTTCCAACTTAATGGTGATGTAGACTTCATTTCAGGACCATCACAAAATTTATCTCTGATAACTCTGGCGTGCTAAAAATATTGTATAATTTACCCTTTTCTGTAGCATCAGCCGTAACCTTAAAATGTAAGACCTAAATGAACATCGGAGATGTTTGTTTTTGTACAGTTTTGAAAATATGGCGAGGAATACGTTTTATATGCCTTGAAGCTCAACAAACATGGGGTACGAAGCAATATAGTTTCACAGTTTCAAAGAGTATTTTATAGCACAATTAGGCCATAGGCACTGTTTAGCAACATCTAAGATATTTATTTGTGATGATTAAACATGTACTGTGACGGTTCAATCACACTTATGTGGAGCCTTAATTGCCACCCTATTCTACTAATTTTGAAATCATTCCGCTGCAGCGGCTAGAATCAGCAGCAAAGTCTACGAGCTGATGATGCCTACTTAGTAGGCGAAATATACATTCTGTAAGATCTTAGTGAAGGGATGGGCAATTAATTTGGCTACGGGGCCACTATGAGAAGGTCGCATTTAGCGGAAGCCATACCTAATGGAAATAGAAGCAAATCTCGGTTTTAGCCTCGGCACTAATATTTACTGTGATAAGTTGAAGAAAATTTCCGATTTGAACATTTTTCCTGAATGCTTCCGCGGGCCACTGAAAACGCTGTTAGCGGGTCACATTTGGTCCGCGGGTCGCTAATTGCCCACCCCTGTCTTCGTGTATTATTCTTTACTGGGAAAGGATTTCTTTCGATAGACAGTGTAAGTAGGAAGATGCTTTTTTATTTTGTAAGTGCTGAGGGCATTGACAGTGCCATTACTCACAAGTCACAGATAGCTTGCAATCTGTTTTCTCGATAAAGCGCATGTGACTAAAGTGAAAATAAATTAAAATTTTTCCAGTCGATTCGATTTTTTTATTTGAAACACTAATGAAGTTTTAAAAAAGACTTCAACCGCTTACACTAGCATGGCTAGATTAGCGGTTACCAAACTATTTTGAGCGCGATCCAAATCTGAGTTTGGTGAAGACCTCGTGACCCAAGCCTCAAACAGCGCATGAAAAATAATGGTTGTATGGATGTTTTTTGGCAGTAAGCTGTTAAGTTGATTTTTAATGTCAGCAATCTACCCTTTTCTCAGGTACCCACGTTACACTCAAAGACAAGCATTGGTGACGTTGACATTGCACAACTCCGGTTTAGACTCCGGCTTGGGTACAACGGTGCCACAGCTTGCATACCGATCCATCGGTAGATTTCTGCACCCACAAGAAAGTCATATCCGATTCACTCACAACCAAAATCATAAGAGCCCTTCCTCGAAGACATTGTCGCATTTTTATCGCGGAGACGCAGACGTGTCTGCAAGCGTTGAGCTTGCTTAGTGCTTAAAATTTACTTCGAATCTCGCATCCCTCAAATCTTGCTAACATCAGAATGCGGGCGTCGGTCTAATAAGGCATTAGATAGAAACATTTTGCAAATGTGTTGCCCAAAAACTGAATAGCAATATTTTCCTTCAAAGGAAACATTTTCAGGTTGAAAAAGCGAAAATACCAAACAAATTTTTTAACACGTTACATTCCGGATTGATGAATTGGTTTGGCTGATTTGCCAAACGTTCCCTACCGGTATGTTTTTCGGCAATTGTCCTCAGAAGTTAGCACCTTCAAAGGACACCTTTGAAAAGTCGCCAAAGCGCAAAAATTCGCACCACCGTCGTCTGAGGCGCGCGTGAGCGCAAGAGTCAGTCCAGCGCTTGTCGCAGATCAAACGTCGGCTTGCCGATATGCCTATACCCTTCCCTCATGCAATCCACAGTGCTTCAAATATTCATAAAAGCTTTAAATATAGGATTCTTTCCAATTACGCTGTAGTCATTGCGATTCATGATACATGCAAAAACCAATCCTAACAATGGTCTCAGTGGAATTGCGTTTTCGTGAGATTTTTTCGTTCGATTTGTGGCCTCCCAAACACATCAGTTTTGCCAGATTTCATGTGCAAATAATCAACAAGTTGAAAATCTAAAGTAATTGGTGCATTGTTCTTTGCTTGGAAAGTTTCCAACCCATCAACGCCTTGGTTTATGCTTTATTCACGGCGTTTTTTGTTCCTTTCAGAATTCAAAACTACCTATGTTCTCGATGGAGGTGCCTTTTCGCGAGATATTTTTTCTTTCGCATTTGTAGCATATCAACCGCTTCAACGTTGCCAAATTTCGTGCGCAAACAAGCAACAATTTGAAAAATTACAAACAGTGATACAATCTTTATTGTTTGGAAAGATATAAACCCGTCAACACCTTAATTGGCTGATGCTGTAATTACTGCAAAGTTTGTTCCTTGCGAAAGACAAACTACTTTTTCTTTCCAATTTGTATCCTACCAACCGCTTCAGCGTTGCCAAATTTCATGCACAAATAAGCACAAATTTGAAAAAACAAAGACATTGGTTCAATGCTCATAGCTTGAAAAGTTCTAAAACCCTTTAGGGACTGTAAAAACCGATTTATCGTCTTGCTCGGCGGTTTTTCAGCAATAACTCTTGAACCATTGAAGGTATGTCGACAGGTAAAACATTGCAAGAAAGGTTTTCGTGCGATCGTTCAGATATGTTTAACAGCAAGTCATCTTTGCATTTGAAATTTCTTAGAAAATCCGCTTTTTTGCTTTGTTTCTTGCCTTTTTGGGAACGTTCTTGACGATTTTCAAAAAAAATTCTTGGAACCGTTTTAGCTTTTTTTATACCTGGCCTCGAGTTCTTTCAAGGACTATACCAAGTCACTTACCATTGTTTTAGGGTTGGAGAAAAACAATGTTGCGACAAAAAAGCAAATTGGGGCAAAAACGGCAATTTGAAAAATGCGATATTTTAGGGCTTACGCCATAATCGCTGCCGATACTTTCGGAGTGCAGCATTGGAACAACGCAAAAATACAACCAATAGCAAAAAGTCGAAACTTTTCAAAACGTTTTATTGAACCGTTGTCAACTTTTCTTCAATTTTCGGACACTTGTCAGAAATGTTTGGGATCATTGGTATAACTTTTTTTCTTCTCATTGTTTCTGCTTCAAATTTGGTAGGATGTTGCAGGATACAGATGTGAAAATGTACTGCAACTTTCGGATTTTTTTGTGTTTGGTATCGGAGATAAGATATTTTGCATGTGAAAAATGACCAAAACTCCCCTAAAACATCAACAAATTTATTTTTGTACTTTCCAAAAAATTTGCGCAATTCTTTCATAAATATTTTTACAAACTTTGGGTTCTGGCTGACATTTTCTGTGCCGAATGAATTTTTCTAACGTGTTTGTAGATTTTTCTACATATTTTGAACATACCCACTGCTTTTGTTTTGACTACTCTGCTTTTTCAGTTTTTCCCCTGTTCGAGTTCGCCAACGATGCCTCAAAGCTATTGCCAATACCTCAAAATATGCGCGGTGAAAAAACTTTTCTTACAATACCTTCCTGGTGGACGTAACTTTAGAGGTTTGCAAATTATCGCAAAAATCGTGCAGTATTGTCAATTTATCGGCTTCTGCGGTCCCTAAAGGGTTTCTTGCGAGAGAAAAAATACCAATGATCTGAGTGGAGCCGTCTCTTCGCGCGATGTTTTTCATTCATTTTTCCTTTGCCCCCCTTTTGTTACAAGTTTATTTTTTAAGGCTGATTAGCGTTGCCATATTGGCTGTATTGGAGCCAAAAAACATAAATTTGGCTCTTTTGGGAAACATTTTGCTCCAAAATTGATTTGACAATTTGGCTACTCTTTGACTCTTTTGCAATCTGTTTCGTTCCACAATTTTGCTTGGAGAAGAGATGCGAGTGGCGCGTGCACCTTGCATCCCCGCGACCATGAAACGAGAAGTGCGTCACCACACACTTGCGCTATTGCGCACCCGGGCAGACCCAAGAAGAGATACTGAAGCGGTTCGAGTCGAGCGCGCAGACCTTGTCGCTTGCAGTGCCCAGTGAATCTGCTCCTACTCTGCTCTGCACAGTACACTCCAGACCTCATGGCGGTCTGCAGTAAGGCTGCAAAGACAAACTGGCAACTGCACCAATCTACCAGACACTCCGACGGAATCATAGCCTCTTAGGCACTTGTGTTTCTTATTATCTTGCAGTAGATACCAGCCAAGCAGTTAGACATATTTTTCAAATTGCAATATTCTGTGTGGCTTATTTTTGTTTAAGGTGTAAAGATTTAGTGAGATTTGCTATGTTTTTCTCAAATGTTTTGCATGTACTACCTACTCTAATCTACCACAGTCAGTAGAACTGTGGTTCTTAGGTATTGTTTGAAACAGTGGTTCCCAAAGTATGGGTCAAGGGTCATAAATGGGTTGGGTCGAGGCGACACAAACCTGGGTTGTGTATTTTCAACGTTACCACTGCTTGTCCGTGTCTGTCTGTAGCGTAAGTACTTGAGAAAGGAGTAGCTTGCTGACATTGAAAACAAACTGAGCATCGTACTGCCAAAAATCATCCATACAAAGAATAATTTTCATGTTAACAAACGCAGTTTCAGGCTTGTGTCACGAGATGCTCACCAAGCTCAGATTTGGGTCTGCTCAAAAAAGTTTGGGGATCTCTGCTTTAAAGAAATATTTAGTTTTTTTCCAAACAGCTAGTGTTTGGCTACTTATATGTCATTTTTGTTCCTTTCAGAACGTTGTTTGGCTCCATTGGTTTTAAACTATCAGGCAACCCTGTGGCTGATAGGAGCCTTGCAAGGTAAGGCAGTAAGGAATATATGAATGCCAAAATGGAAAACTTACAACTCACGCAAGATTTTATAAGCCTCCAAAGAAGGATCGTTTTTTTCCGGATTACGGTTATCCGGTAAACCGAGACTCCCCACAATGTCAAAACAATGTAATCAAATCAGACCGAACAGTCCAAAAATTCTGTCGTGGAAAAAATGCGAAAGTGTATAAGTTATTTGAAAACAGATATAGCCTACTGTTTGAATAGTTTTCGGCCATGTTTAGCTCTGACAACTAAGCCTTTATGATTTATTGCGCACTGACGCGGTGCCCTTCAGCAGCTTACGTCACGAACCTGGTAAAACACCGTGCAGCTTTAGCATGCGCCCTAAAACAGCGGCCCTCAAACTTTTTTGAACGCAACCCTAATCTGAGTTTAGCGAACGCCTCACGACCAAAGCAGCAAATGGCGTATGAAAAGATAAGTGTATGGGTGAATTTTGGCAGTAAGTTGCTAAGTTCGTTTTCAGTGTCAGCAATCTACTCATTTCGCAAGTACCTTCGCCACAGACAGACACAGACAAGCAATGGTAACGTTGAAAACATACAACTCAGGTTTGGATCGCCACAGCCCGTCCCATTCCTTGGGAACCGCTGCGCTCAATAGAGGCGTGTACTGACTAGAGCAGTGTTTCCCAACCTTTTTTAGGCTTGAGACACCCTACAGCAGAGAAATATAGTTTGTGGCACCCAGTGACGAACCCATAGTAATTTGCATTAAGGTATGATGACAGTTTGAAAAAATATTTTTAATGATACATTGAAAAACGTATTAGCTCGCGGCACCCCTGAGTATCGTAAGTGGCACCCAAGGGTGCCGCGGCACGCCGGTCGGTAACCAATGGACTTGAGAAACCGCTTACAAATATGCTTCAGAGAAATTGTTCTCCGATTAGCAGTTGTCCTAGTTGTTAGTTACATTGTAAGTAGTTGGCATTTGTCCTAGCGGGCAATTGACTGGTTGACAGTTGTTCGTAGGTTGCTGCCCGGTTGGTAGTTGTACAGTTGGCAATTGTCCTGATGCCATTTTATACTGTATTTAAGATAAATAGAGCTCATGTCAAGTTTTAATGGAAGCCTGGAAAATATTACAGTGGGTTCTGTGAAGGCACCTCCTGATTGGTGGCCGCTTGGTGCTGGCCTGCGTGCAACACGCCGTATCAGTGTGCATCACAACTAAACGCATCGCTTTTTGTGCTGTGATAATCAGCTACAATGAAAAATCTACTTGAAGCTGTTTTAACACAGTACAACAGAGAAAAAACGAAAAGCGCGCAGGCATTCAGAAGCCTGTAAAAAAACAATCGTTTCTACTTTCAAACTTTTTTCTTCTTTTTCAAACTTTTTGTTATTGTGAAATTCCGCACTTGAACCGCTCCGTGGTGAAAAAGTTTTTGTTAATGTTGTTTGTTATCCTGCTCCTTGTCAGGCTTTTCTCATTTACGCCATAGCATTGTGTGCAAATCGATAATTGTGAAAAACAAACAATTACCTGCACAAAACATACTGTGATGACTTACCTACTGTGATGTGGAACAGGACCAGTGCAGCAAACCAGGCTGGTCACTCAGCGTTTGTTAAATTTGCTTGCATAGCGCAGTAAGCAAAATATCAAACAAAGCTGATTGATGTTATGCAATATTGTTATCTTTCATAAAATAGAGCGGCAGTGCAGCCAATGTAACAACGGACTTTTAAAAATCCAAAACAACATGTTTAACATAACGATTACGGCATTTCGCTAATGAAAGAATACAGTTCACTTAGTTCAATCGTCGATTATCTGTTAGAATACAACAGCTAAGCAAGCTTCTGTCTTGTTGCACCCGGCAGTTCGCAAGTTTAATTTCGTCGAAGTCGTCCACAGTTGCACTTAAACACAGAAGTATTAAATTGTGGCATCTCTGGATTCCACGCAAATGTGCTTGAACCGCAGCTTTGACTTAGACCTCTTGTTAAAATCACATATATCACAAAATGTGAATACGAAGCGCCAATGTCGACTGCATACCACAATCGCGAACTTAATATTTGCTGCTGAAATGACTTTTTTTCTAGAAAAAGCAAGCTTTTTATTAAAATGAACGTTTTTCTCCGCTTCACGTCCAAATGTTTCACATCTCTTGCGACAGTAGTACACCTATTCAACGCAATGTGATAAACGATCGTTACACACGACTGGTCGACGATTTGAAATTCTCCTTCTTTTGATATCGTGTGCTTTCAGGGTATCCGTTTTGAGGGACAGGGTCTATGCCACACCTCCACCACTTTCGGTATTTTTCCGGCAACCAGCTGCTGAAAATCCAGTGATCCAACGGGAAGAAAAACAGCATCGGGTCTTGATCTGAACACCCTCGCCATCCACCTGCCCGTAATAAATGTGAAGCTAGTAAGAGGATAATTTATACAACAAAAACACGAAGGATTCGGAGAGAGATAATCAAAGGTTTGGGCAAAAAGGTGGTATGAGTCAAAAGAGTCACTTTCGTATTTAATTACGTGCAATGTCTGAAATTCTGTAAATCGTGAGGTAAGTCTTAAAAAGTCAACGAAATTATGTTTAACGCTCATTATTTGACGCTTTCACAACCACACATAACGGGTTAGAACGTAACACGCCCATAACCAGCTTGAGACATCAGAGCAGACGAAGAGTCCTCTGAGTGGGACCCAATTTTTTAAATAGTTTTACACTATGTCCAGCACATTTTTCCAGGGACGTAGAAAAATTTTCCAGGGGGGGACGGCGAAGACCCCTTGCGCCCCCTTAGTTACGGGCCTGGAACGTAAGAACACACGATACTAACAAGGAGCAAACAAAGGCATGAATGAAGACAAGCGTAGATATGTAGGCGAAACAAAGTTTAGTTGCGGCTTTTCATGGAAGATTCAAACATGCAGCAGATTAAGGAACGCCAAATCTGCCAGTGCAACGATCAACCATCAATAGAGATTCCACGCTCTACCAGTTTCACTCCATTGTTGCTTATGCGTAGCTGCAGTTTAAGTACTTCCCGATTGCGCGCTTTTAGGGATGTGACGCTATGCGCCGTCACAGAAGCATATCTATAGATGGCGCTAACACGGGTAATTTGGAGGAATACAAGCACGAATACCATATATGGGACTAGCAAAGAGCGGACGCATAGATGGTGTCAATACGGATGATATGATGGCTAACACCGCTGAATATTTAAGAGAAGTTCCAAGTAGATCCATTCAGAAAATGTGTGGGGAGTGGGCGAAAAACCCTCAATTTGGAAAAAGGAAATTTAGCCTTTGCTGGTTGAACCTTGGTGCATTTTCCATAAAAGTGTTAAGCCACTTACACGATGCCAAGCTGACAATAATTCCGACGACCAGCACTCCAGCGAAACCCAGGCAGCTGTAGTACGTGTATGATATCGAATAGAGGTCTGCGATCGGTGGTAGCTCGGCTTGCGAAACGTTTTGTGCGGTGAGTTCCGGCATCGTGTAGTTCTGCAAAAAAGGGAATTCTACAAAAACACTCGTTGCAGGTGTATCTCGTGTGCGCGTGAGTGTTCGAGCGAGCTTTCTTCACCCTAAATTGGATGTGTTGTCACAAGTATGAATTCTTCCCAGAATGCAGGTCTTGCCACATAGCGTTTTTTTCACCTTGGCAAATACCTCCCGATATTTCAAAAAACGCGCCTAAGAACGAATTGTTGGCTCCTCACAAGATTTCGAAACAGTTTAGTGTTTAAAGGAAAGGCGATTTTCAGCTGAACCAAGAATGATATTGACTTGCTTGCAATAAACTTAAGATTCGTTCTGACAGCAACCGCACGTAGCAGAGCACACTACGTCCAATAATTTCGATTCGTTCGCGCATTAAGACGACTTTAAAACGCCGAAAGATCACTTTGACTGATTGTCACAACAGGACCTAGCGACGAAGGAAACCTTTCACTAGGCTTTATTCAACTAATAACACATCAACATCTGCAGCGCAATACAACAAACGCCTGGTACGAAACTAGCAACCATCTGACATCGACGTGCGATACGAACGACCAAGCAAAGCAATGCA
>JGI24159J19872_10004591_pt1 | contig 17638 bp, 8 predicted proteins | sample Ectturendosymbi4_FD_19872 | JGI IMG/M metagenome (IMG submission 19872) | reverse complement strand
CAGGGCCTATGAGAGGGTCCAGCTGGTACATTGTTCCGGGGCCCGACAGCTACAGAGGGGCCCGAGAATGAAGAAACATTTGAGTGTTTATTACTAACAAACTCGGAATATCATAGCACAATTAATTCCGGTAATAAACTGGTTTGGCCTAAAGCAGGGGTTCCCAACCTGTAGTACGCGTACCGCTTGTGGTACGCAAAGGTCTTCCAGGTGATACGCGAGTAATTTCCAGTTTTTCACAAAAACCTGGTTTCACAGCTTTCTAGCTTGCGTGTAGAGCTTTGTTTCTAAATAAATATTTTTCCTGAAGCCTGCTATTCCTATTGTATCGCAACATTATGATCTTCGATGCGCTGTTAGCAAATTTACGCCACGCATCAACCAATTGGTGGAAGTCAAACAAAGATCTTAAATTTAGTTGTCATCTTTTATAGTTATTTTAACATAAATTATTCTTCTAAATAAACTTTTGTTTTACTTCGCCTCAACTTGTTAGGCCAAAGGAAGCTTCCGATAGTGTTTCCACTGTCAGGGATGTTATGCCTTTGACCCATAAGCGTACAGCATGNGGATGCAGGGGATGCGGTCACATACCCAACGNTGAAAAATTGGACATTATTCGGGCGAAAATTTTCAAATTTGGGCAAAGTATACAGCTACATTCANAAGTAATGAGNTAGTGTCTATTTTCCAAACTGAGGCAAAATAATAACCACATCAACGGCAAATTNATGGCCAAAACGGCAAAANAGTCTGGGACTATTTTGCCATTTTTTGCCCCTGATGGCAAAACAAACACTGCCCTTGAGTGAACTGGAATCATGTGGTAATTCCAGCAGCCTTCATCAAATGTGGGCCAACTAAAAAACTTTGATAACGTCTTGGGCAAAATTAGGAACAATTGAGTATAATAGCAGCATTTTGGTAAGGTCCAAGAGGCTCAATTAAATTTGGGCAATTGAGAAAAGTTTCAATCAAATTCGGGTGAAAACAAAAACATTTAGATTAATTGGAAACACTTGGGTGAAGTCCATCAGTCAAATCAAATTTTGCCAATTTGCAACAGCTTCATTCAATTCTGGGCAACTTCAAACAGTCTTGTTCAAAGATGGGCTATATAGTAAAGCTCCCTTAAAATTTTAGTACGTTCATAAATGTCTGGGTGAATTGTAAGAGTTTTATTCAAATCTGGATAAAATCAAATCCATTTGGGTATATTTTAACAACCTTAATGAAATTTGAGCAAATTGGGACTACTTCATTCGAATTTGGGTGAAGTTCAAAATGTTTCCATAAACTGGACAAATTTGGGCAAATTCCAACAGACTAAATCAACTCTGGCCAAACAGCAATAGCTCCATTCAAATTCGGGCCAAGTGGAACATCTTTATTCAATTTTGGCTAACTTCAAACAGCTTTATTCATTTTTGGGGAACTTCAAACAGCTTTTTCAATTTTAGGGAACTAACAGCTTCATTCCAATGTGAATGATATACGTCCACTTCATTTAAATTTGCATACATTTAGAAACATGTGGGCAAATTCCAACAGCTTTAATCGTATTTGGGTAATTGAAACAGCTTCATTCAAATTTGGGTACAATTAAAAACATCTGATCAAATTGGAAGAGTGTCATTCAGATTTGCATATATTATAAATATTTGAGCAAATTACAACAGCCCAAATCAAAATTGGACCAAATGAAACAACTTCATTCAAATTTGGGTAGAGTTAGAAACATTTTATAATTAGGAACATGTAGTGCAACGGTGCACAACCTGCGGCCGTACGGTCCCATGCGGCCTTCGATAATGAAGTTTGCGGCCGTCCACATGTAATTTAAAATATAAGATTTGACGGCCGTGCTAACGTATATTGAAACAAAACAAACGCAAGGCAAGAAAATCTGTCGACACGATGCTTAACAATCTGCATGGCGATGTCACAAAGAGTTATAGAATGAATACGCAATTTGTGTTTGAATGTGCTCTGTGTTAGTTCGCACTTGGCAGTAACCTATTCTTTAATTAAACGTATTTCATAAATATAACCCGAACTCATTGGCGGCCGTACTTCATATAAATAAAAGTAATGCGGCCGGCAATAGCAAAAGGTTGTCCACCCCTGATGTAGTGGCAACTCACCATTCCAACTAACCCTAATTTTTGTAAACCTCAAATTGTTGATGCTGTAGTGTACAACTAAAATGTAGCTGTAGCTGCAAAATGTTTTGCGCTAGTAGTGTCGTGTAGCAGTGATATGATAGTGTGAAGTTTTCGTGTTTCAAACTTGCTTGATATGAGATTTGCAAGTGCAAATCTGTTTCCACGAAGTATTCATTAATAAAATTAACTACGTAACTGCAGCTGTGATATATTGCGTGGTGGTAATGTAGCTGTGATTTTATACTGTTTAGGTTTTCATATTTTCCTTTTGTTTCATGCAATGAATTGCATATGTTGCATCCTGCCAAATTTCATTGCTTCAATTTAATGCTGTGAAATGAAGTTTTCATGAACAGTACTGCCTAATTCACTTATTCTAATGCAGTGAAGCACTGACATTTTTATAAAATATTCTTGTTGAGGTTATAAATAATTTGTCATTGGAAATGTGCATTTGTGCACATTTTTTGTAGTTGATCGTATAGGCTGCAGTATTTGCGTGTATCAGTCACATATTGCTATTTTTTCTTAGCATGCTGTGTTCAGTGCACATTTAACTGTCTAAACTGGAGTGGATTTTTGGTTTTCTCATAATGTAACTTTAGAAGCTGTAAGCGTTTAATTAAGTTGTAGTATTGTAAGTAGGCTACAACATGTTGCAGTGAAGATTGCCAATGTGGAAGGTTAAGCTGTATGCTATGTATTAAATTGTCTCCTTTCCCTCTAATTACTTGAGACTAGACACATTTGCGGCAGTGTAATGCTTTAGATCGTAACCCGATATTTTACTCCTTTTCCAGATTGATTGCCATTATGGCCAACACAAATGCACACATCTATGCTAGAGAAGAACGGATCTTTACTATTAGGATGGTCGTGTTGGAAGAATAAGTTTAGAACGTGTATGAAAACTTGAAAATGAAGATTTTGAACAACACCTTCCACGCGTGGTGGCATGAACAGCAATTTTTGGGAGGATTTTATTGTAATTAGCTAACATTTTTCAACGCCATTAATATTACCATTTGTTACAGGCAAGTTTTGCCTGAACACGAATTCTTACACATAAAATCAGCGCTGAGGAAGAGCCAATAAATCGGACAAGACAATTGCAACGATGAAAAGCTGCAACCAATGAAAATTGATTATCAACCCGTTGCTATGACAACGGAGACTGACAGACTGTCATCAAAGGACAATTACCTCAAGTCAACCCAATGGAATAANTGGAAAATGTCAACAAAAATCATATGACTATTAGCTAATGCACAATCATGAACAGGAAGTGCACGTGACCAGAAGCACACATGACAGGAAATGCANGTCACAGGAACTGCGTCAAAGGAACACGAACTGAAGTTCAGGAGAAGGAAACCCAAACNCAAACAAGTCCAAGGAACTTCTGGAAGCCAATTAAGCTGACCAATCACAAGAAACATCAACAAGAACCAACCAATCAGACACCTGGAAAGAAGAGGTGTTAACAAAACTCAGAAAGAATGTTCAGCTATAAATACGGCTGCATTTAGAAAAAAAGTCGGTCTTTTAAATAAGACTCTTTCGGCTTGATCCTCTTGTCAAGGGCAGGGACCGCCAAGACTGTTGTCATGTCAAGGGCAGCAGCAGTATCAGTGAACAGTGCAGACGGTGCCAGTCATAGTGCATAATTAACTTATTAAATTAGATAACATTCTAACCGTTGAAAAGTATTTGCAAAAGAGCATTTGATTTGTATACTGAATGAGAAATATTAGAATTATAATTTAAGTTGAGACTATATTAGGTATGAGTTGTCTTATGTCGCGAAGTGTATGAACATCNTGGACTATCGTGAATTGTTGAGTACAACTGCTTTCATATTCGTTGTTCATTTATGATTAATAACATATGGGAAATGCANCAAGACTCACTAGTGGTTTATTGAGCATTATTACTACAGTACATTGCGATTAGGACTCAGTACCAAGGGTTTGTTAAACAGGATTTTACCAGCGAAAACAGTCCCTGATTCAGTAATGAGGACCCACTAAAAATAGATATTTTACTGAATCTAAAGCATGCCCGTGCCACCCCTCCAGGTTGCACGTCATGTAACACATTGTTCACATGTAGCTATGCAGAATATTGATTGCTAGTTAGGGCGCACGGCTTTGAACCCCGGTAATTGGTAAGCCTAATTAGGCATGCAAAAACCTTGATCAGTTTACAATGGCACGTTTTAGTCTTAACATTAAGACTTGCTGTTTATATTTGGGAAAACCAAGATTATTTGGAAAAGCACGATCAAATTTGGGCAAAAATTTTTTGCATCCCCAAAAATATGCACTCCCGTACACTTATGGGCCCCTTTATGAGAGCTTGCCCCTAAATTTTAATATCCGCTTCTGTGCAAGATATCTCAGTATCTGTAAGTAATGGCTGTGCCAATTCCCTCAGCGCTTGCAAAATAAAAAGTATCTTGCTACTTACGTTAGATTGTGATGCGGACCCTTCTCGCTGCAGTTAAATGATTTCAAATAATTTACTGTAGGATAGGGTGGCAATTAACATCAGATGAAGGTTGAAACACTGAGCTTATGTACAGCAGATCGGAGTCTAATATCTTGAAAAGACTGATATTTTACTTGCCGGTGTCAAGCGAAATTTCTGACTTGCGAAATTTCTGACTTAATGCCATGTGCTCACGCACAGAGCAACATTTTACATATCAAATACGCTGAGAAAACTGATGATTAGAGCTTAGGGATTAGTGTTTAGATAAGTGTGCCAGGTTAAGTTTGGGTTCGGGTGAGAAAAATAAATATAATTGAGGTTTACCACTAAGTCCAATATTTTTCAGTGCCTATACTTGTTTTCGTACTGTAGCTTGTTGTAGGTATCTGACATCTAACCAAAAAGTTTTAATTTACACAACACTCATCAAAAAAGTAATTGCCAAACTTTATTCTTTTATTCTGACCAGCAAAATAACTGACAAACAATAGTAGGTCAGAAATTTCGCTTGACACCGGCAAGGTAAAGGGAAATCATTGATGAAAACGTTAAGGCTCCAAATAATCGTGATTAAACCGTCACAATACATGTCATCACAAATAAATATCTAGAATGAATGCTATTGTTGCTAAACAGTGACTATGGCGCAGTGAAGACGACTATGAAACTGAATCGCTTCTTAGCCAAAATTTGAGCTTCAAGACATAGGCTATAAAATTTATCTCAACGCCATATTCACGCATGTAATTTAAAAACTGTGCAAAAACAAAAATCTACGATGTTGACTTAAGGCCACGCTGGCACTGGAAACAAGGATAGGTTGTATTTGTAACACCCACAGCAATCAGAGAGGAATTTGCGATAGTTTTGAAATGAAGCTTATATGACCATTAGGTGGGATACAGCAAGCTGGTGCGCCAATAACAGCTGCGAAAAGCGTTACTCCAATTGTTTTTACCTGCGGTCATTGATGATTGCAGAAGGTCAGATACAAGTTTCTAGTCGACTAAAAGCTGAAGTAGGATGGGTTCCTTGAAGCAGTTTCGTTGATTTGCACTGAAGTATTTCTTTGGCTTATACTTCAAATATTTTATTAACCTGCAAAGTTTAGAATTGGGGGTGGCATTGCCCCGTTGCCCTCCCTGGCTACGCGCCTTGTGGCAACGGTATTCTGATTGCGGGCTACAGGCCAGCGCTGGAATTCGTGATGGAGCGAAGTTCATGNTTACATCGATTTGGTAATTCAAATTAACCAACACAACTTTCAACAGTCATGACAATTCAGATAACGTAGGAAATCTGTGCACTGTCTACAGAAAATCAAGTGATAATGTTCATTTTTCTCATTTATTCCCTGGTTTTATGCTGGGGAAACGTTTCCAACAGTAAAGTAGCATGAAATTTGCACAAATACATTACTTTTAATCACAAAATGTTGAGGGGGACAAAAGATATTATGTCACTCCTGTCAAAAATTTGGGGGACATGTCCCCCCGTCCACCCCATAAACTTGGTCCCTGCTCTCACCTCTTTCCTGTCGAGGTGTCTGGCCGTCATATCTGATCTGATCTGATCACAAGAACCTCGCATGACGTTCGTGAATCCTGATACGTCAAGTGCCATGGAAATGACGGTCGTGGTACTTTTGGCAATTGCGTCCGTAGTTGTGAAGGTGCGCTGGACTGAGCTGCCGTTTCTGAAGTATTCTCACAGATATGCATTCCCGTTATTTACATCTTCGGTTAACATTATTCTCGCCGTACGGCATGTAGATGCGGCATAACACATCGGTAACCTGCTCAGTCAGCGGCCGTTATTACTGGCCTCCTCATTCTCGAAAGTTGTAGGCTCTGCTAACATAGCTTCAAAACTTCATTGTTCTCTCAAACCATATCATATCTTGGGTGCATAAGAAATGATATTGGTAAATGTGCTAATAATTATTAGCAGTAATTATATTTATCGATTATAATTGATAAATTTGCAGCAACAAGAAAAGTTTGTGTTTGAAGTTAGATAATCACAAGGAAAGAATTACATGGACAATTTATGCAATCATCATGATATCCATCTTGTTTTATCTGTGTTGTAGAAACATTTATGACTGTCAAATACAAATTGAGTTTTTGAAAATTTCAGTTGCGCTTCCTGCATTTCGTAACGGAGCGTCTTCGGCTTTAGCATTGTACGCGCAACATATCGCGAACTCGCGGCCGTCCATTCGTTTCAAAATGCTGCGCGGGTTCTTTTTCCACTTGTTGGTAAATCAGAAACCGCTATTCTCGAAAACACGGCTTACGCTTGTTCAGTCACAAATTACGTGTATATCGTATTTCGCAGAGCACTTTACTTCCGACAAAACCACGAGTTATTTGCAACTTAACTGCACGCTTCATGTTTCAAACAGTGGTATACCTAGGGTTTTCCCGCGCCCGGGGACAAAGTCAGTTTGGGCCTCCCCATCGAGCTCGTTCGTGGCAGCTTAGATGCGAAGGGTTGGGAGTAAATGGGCGTCGACAGCTGACTCGGGCCCCGCGTGTAGTTGTTTCTAGACTCGTCTGAAAACTTCGTATGACTGTGTCGTCACGGAATTGACATTAGTACATTTGAATTCGGAAAATTATTAACTATCCCAGAGTTAAAAATCTAATCGTTTCTCGTGAAGGTGTCCTCACTTTGAAATTTCGGTCACGGTTGAACATTCGAACTGTTGTATTGCGACATTAGAATTGTAGCAACTAGTCAAAGAAAATGCAAAACTAGGAAAAAGTTCACTGATCATCTGCAAAAATCTGCATGAATTTTATTGACAGAGTTTTAAGGGCACAGAAATCTTCTGGTAAAAAAAGCATAAAATTGGCCAGATTCACGCCTTGTTTTCTAAAGCATGAGTTTGTCAGAGCCTTTCGAAGATTCCAAATGCAACGTACCCGCTTGTTCTCCTCTTTCGCCAGGTCTGGTCACAAAAAACAGTCACCGCCTATGCGAGCTGTAGGGGTTCTGGAGTATGCACTCCTAGGGTTGAGTTTTAGTACATCATAACAGACTGACTGAAGGGAGACTCATGAATGCATAAGAAAAGTGCAGGAAGAAGAATGCATATGAAAAACTAAAGGAAAATGATTTTATTCAAACTATAAGACAAATATAAAATTACAAAATCCTGAAACAGTTCTTTGGACTCAATGCTCTGAAAAGTTAACTGAAAATAAAATAAATGCCACGATGTAATTCTTGCCACGTAATTATCTAAATTCAAAGACAAACTTTCTTCTTGCTGCAGATTTATCGAATTAGTTCGTCAAAAATTGATATAATTTAAATGCGTCACAAGTATTAACCCAGGTAATGTCAAAGGCCAGTGACGCTCAGGGAGAAGTTGTACAGGTTAGCAATTTTGTGACCTGACTATCGACAATCATGTCCATGAAGAGTGTTTGTAGATCAAATTAATGTAAAGCACATGTAGCAGTAACCGAAAAGTTCACAGTTATAACTAATATACTCAACGCTGCTGCACAGTTACAACTAGAATCTTGCAGAAGTAGTCAGTATTTATAAATCATCATAAAACCTTTCAGAACCCCATAAAATCCATTTCAACATGAAGTTTGTCAACCATCATGCATCAAGATTTTTGCTAAACATCAGATTGCTTGTCGTCATAACATGCTGTAAAGCAAGGTTGTCAAACGCAAATTGCCCGGAAGGCCAAACAAGGATTATAAAGTAAATGGAGGGCCGCATTATGACGCTGACGCAACAATGGCGGTACTTGAACCTTACCAGAAACNGGATTTACATCTTACATCCTGCGAAAGTTATCGTGATTTAGACTACTGTCAAACCATCTCTTGCCATCTCTACGTTTCTTTAAATGGAACTCGTTAACTAGCTGGCCGAGCACTTTTAAACACGGGTGAATAAACAAAATTAACTTAAATTTTAATTATTTGAAAATTCCCAAAAAGCGTCACTGACCGCACACATTGCCCTCGTCGGCCACATGTGGCCAGCGGGCCGCGTGTTTGAAACCCCTGCTGTAATGTTTCATGGTTGCTCTAAAAACATGCGCAGTAGTAGCATAACAATGAATGATGCACTGTGAACGCTGGATTCCCTTCCAATCGTGACGCAACTACAGAGTGAGAGAGAAGTCGGAAAGTTTGCAGACCCTGTCTGAGTCTTGCACATTAAGACTCACAGAAGCCTTCCACAAAAACCAGGCCATACTCTATTGAAACCGGAACAGTCATTTCGCTGAAAAGAGCATCGTCAGTTGCACAAAATAAAATCAAAAAATCTGCAAGGAAATGAACAGAAAAAGTAAGTCACTAAAAAACTACACCTCGGCAGGCTATCACGTAAAACGTTCTAAACGTAGACCTTACTGCACACTCAGCGCCGGATTTAAGGGAAGCCGCAAGGGGCCCGGGCCCAGGGTCCCTCACCAAAAAGGGGCCCCCAACCATGTTGATGTGTTTAGCTATATGTGCGACATGTGCGTGCCATTTAGTCAATTTTATGAGCGAGGAAAGTTTGTTTGTAGACGCTATTAAATTATTGGTCGTACAGGGGGTTGTATTTCACTTGCATATTATTTGATATTGTGACGAAACAACTAATATACTTATTGTAGCCCACGTGTGCATCGCAGTTATGGTGTAATTGGCGCCCTAGCCCCCAGTAGTGCTGTAACAAGAGTTACGTGTTAGCTAACACAAGTGTTAAGAATGTGTCTGTAACCCTGCGGTTCTGTCTTCAGGGCAGTTGCAAAAAGTGTCTGTAACTCTGTGATTCCGCCGGCTTCAATGCCTTGTAAAACGTTTTGTTTTGTCTGTTTTTATTGACCTCCGTTCTGCAGAGTGTGTGCGTTTGTACTATGGACTTCGTGTCTGGTCACAAATAAATAAATAAAATTGAAGTATTGTTTTCCTGAAAGTCGGTCAGGTATCTGAATTTAGTGAATGCAAGCCCAAGCCACATAGAACGCATTTGCTTAAGTCTCTACTCGTTGCTGGTAGATTTTGCGTCAGCCCTACTCAGATTTGCACAGGTCGCGTATGAGTAGCATTGTCAAGTAGGGTAACATACGTCCTCTTTTTGTACTACATGCCCACTTTTTTCATGAGAAATGAAATAATCTCCGAGGACATTCAAAAATGTCAAAATATCCTCCTTTTCACATTTCTTATTTTACATAGCTATAATCAGTGACGTAACTAAAGGTTTGAGCCAGGGTGTTAAACTTAAATAAATCGGACCCTATGACCACTGCACGAGGTTCACTAGTCACCACTCAGAAAAAAAGAAAAATGATGGTGAATCCGGATGTGGATGGCTAAACTAACACCCTAGGTTACCGGAAAATAATCCGAAAAACACACTAATACAACAACCTACTGAACACCAAAAGAATGCTAAAACCGAAATATAAGCTAAGTGGGAGACCGGGTTTTTACATATAGCTTGCTAGGGGGTTAATCCACTCCTCTGCCCCCCGTCAGTTTTGTCACTGGGTATGATATATTGTATTTATTTATAGTAAACTGTCCGTACTCAACTGGAACAAGATACGAGCTGGTGGTGTGGCTTAGTTTATGAGAGGGCCTGCAAGTTGTCTAATTAATCTATGTTTTGGTTGAGTTAATTCTCGGTTGGAAAGACGGGAATGCTTTTACGTTAAGCGTTACATAACAGTGGTATATTATTTTTCAATATCTCAATGACCTTAGCACAGGGATATCTAGAAACTCTTTAGGAGTTTCTAATCTAGGAGTTTCTAGATATCCCTGCCTTAGCATTAGAGCGCGGATTCTGACTTCATTGTAGGTGTACTGTACAAGCTTTGCTGATGAACCGTGATACGACGATCAGTGTATTGTGCATAGCTAATTATAACTACTCGGTAATGTTAAAAAATGAAGAAATTCGTCAGACGTATCCCTTTGTCAGAAAAGGATTAAATAATTTTGAAGCTGAGTGTATTACGTGTGGTTGCATTTACAACATTTGCAAAAGAGAGTAAAAGACTATTGTGACTTTGTGAATATTGAGTAACAAAAACAAATTTCTCAGGGTAAACAGGTGGCTATCACTTTATCCTACGGTAGCTCGCCAAGGACGCTTCAAACGTACCCAGCTTCACATTCATACTTCACGTCCATCGAAAAGCCAAATTTTGTTTTGAAGCTGTTTTTGGAAATTATCTGAGCGAACTCTGTTTAAGACATTAAAAGATTTGAAATCATTTCTTTTTGCTTTTAATGAGCAAGTTGAGAATATTGAAAAGTCCAAAGCATCATTTGTTGAGTCTGCATCCTGTTTCGCCACTGTGAAGGCAAGGATTCAAGAGACAATCAGATATACATATCAAGCCAAGTTAAATCAGCACTAAGAAAACTCAGAAACTGAGAGAAGGCAATGATCGTGACTGTATATTATTAATGTCAGATGTATCTGTATCGTACAAGGCTTGTCTTGAACATCTTGCCAAATGGACCACCTTAGTTTCTGGATTTAAATGCTTTCACTAGATTCCACCGTTAGAAAACAGCTGAATGGGAAAATGTTGAACCATGTGAGTAGTATCTGCTTGAGAGAAACATTTCTACTGATGAAGCTAAACTGATTGAAAAATGCCAAAACTTGTTTGAGTTCGTAAAAGAAGAGCATGAACCAAATGCAATTTATTGTAAAATGATGGAACATGAAAGATAAGCAAAATATTTTGCACCTTGCAATACCATTGAATGCTTCAGCGAACTGATATAAATTGCACAGTTTTGCTTCAGCGTTATGACTCATTACGCTAATGTGGAACGATTTTTTTCCTTGATGCAGCCACAAACCTAAAAGAAAGAAACATCTTTCTAATTGAATCAGTTTCTACTCTGTCAAAGTTGGTTTGCACTTCAAAACATCTTTCATGTAATGACTTTCATGATATTGTTAAAAGTGATTTTACATTTTAAAGAAATTTAAGGAAACTGCAAAATATTCATGAGCTAAATAGGACAAGTAAACAAGGATTTTGTTTTGTGTGTTTTGACTGAAGCATCGTCTTCACTGGACGTCAAACGTCAATGCTTAAAAACTTATCAATAGGCCTAATTGTTATTTGACTTGTTAAGTGTAGATAATACACTCAAGTAAGTCACAGTCGTAAGTTGACTTCCTTTTTTGCGATGAAAATGTGGCAGCGTTATTGAGCGTATTAATAAATAAACATGGACCGAAGAAAGGGATCGTCATCTTAGAAAGTGTAGAGCTTATCCAAGTGGTTCTACAGAACGTAAACAAGCAAGAGGCAAAATGAGAAAGGAAGAAGTTATTTTACAGTGGCAGTGAAGTCCAGCGGAGATATTTCTGGGAAACCTTTAAGAGGACAAGAAATCGAGGAACATGTATCAGATTTACGTCAAAGTAGCGATGAAAATAGACCTAGTTTAACCAGCAGTGCAGTAGCAGAAGAACGTCGAGATGTATCATCGAAAACCACGATAGATGAGATGGCTGACGCTATCATCGGAGACAACGATATCGATGTCTGTGCCCTCTGGACAGCTAATATACCGGAAAAAATGCGGGAATATTGATTGAAATATGAAACAGGTTCTTTTTAACATTCTGATGAAAAGTTATTTTTAAAACATGATGTTCCACAACACAGAAAAGACAGAAACCTGTCACGGAAATGCACCACAAGTCTTATTCGTCGCCAGAGTCACAATGGCGGAGTAGTTGGTAGAAGCTGACTTTGTTTTTCTCCTTCAAATATTTACAAAATTGTGTTTATTGTTTCACTTGTAGGCTAGTGTGCCTGGGTACTACTTACTGTGCACATTTTCTCTTTAGAAAAGAATTTGTTTAACGTCTGTCCCTCATATTGCTTAAAAGAAACCAGCGAGGTTCTGTTGACCATTAACTTTTGGTCCAGCAGACAGATGCGCAGATGTATTGGCATCACTGTTCATTTCATTTGAAATTAAAAGCAACAGAATGCCATGCTGCTCTTGCAGACGATTCAAAGCCCGCCACACACCCGAAATTATCGAAACCCGCAGTTTGACAAAATGGTCAGCAATTCTGAAATTACTAACAAACGAGTTTTCAGCGTTGCTGGACAAATATTCAAGTCTGANAGATGTCGTTTGACTGATAAAAGATTCGAAAAGTTGACGCTATAAACTGTAATAAACATTTTCAACATTGATAATTTTTGTTTAATCAATATTTAACGCCTTTGTTGCAGTGGCATAACTATCGGAGGGCAGAGGGGCGAATTTCTTCCCTGGAAAGCTAAATTAAACATTGGGCCCCACTTAGCTTATATTTCTACTTTAATATTATTTTAGTTTTCAGTAGGTAGTCATTTTTTGCACTTTTCGGAGTATTTTCAGTTGAAATTTTAGGGTTTAAGTGTATCCATCCACATCCGTATTCACCATTATTTCGCATGTTTTGTTCTGAGTGTTGGCTAGTGGGCCCCCTACAGTGGCCAGTGAGCCTCTTTCAGCTAAATTTTACCCCATGGCTCAAACCTCTAATTACGCCACTTGTTTGTTGACAGCACAAACGTCTCAGTAAACAATTAATGTGATTTTTATTTTTTCCGATGCTTAAAATCCTTACAGATTGGTAAATTCGTTTATTGCATTTATTCATATCACATGTTGTCTCAACATATACTTTCATCAAACCTCGCAAATGGATTTGTTTTCTTTCTGAGGATGTTACAAGCAACTGTAATCGCGATTGTAATCGTGATTATTTTCAATGTAATCGTCATCGTGTATCGATTAAATTGTGATTTTGTTTATTCGTAATCGCAGTGGAGCATGTGACAAGTATTCTTAATCGATAACATTTCGTTAAAAAATTTTTGCCAAAACTTTTCGCAAATCAAAACTTTTGAGGGTGCGCTTGCCAGTGGCGTAACTAGAGGTTTGACCCGGGGGGGCAAAGCTTAGCTGAAGGGGGTCAACTGGTCACCCTAGGGGGCCACTAACCAAAACGCAGAAAAAGGTTAAGAAATGATAGCGAATCTCTGGAGGTTGTGGATATTCATGCTAGATGAAAAAAAGAAAACATCCCGAAAAACGCAAAAAAACAACAGATTAAAGAATACTAAATATCAAAATGTCAGCTAAATGGGGCCCAGTTTTTGCATTTAGCTTGCCAGGGAGAGGCTCGCCCTCTTGCCCCTGGCTAGTTACGCCACTGGCGCTTGCAACGCCAGTTCCTACACCACTACTTGTCACTATTTTCGTAATGGTGAAACGATTTTTTTCTTAATAGTTTTGAAATTTTCCCCACGAAGCCAAAACCACTGATTTTGCCGAAATTCTACAGAAAACATTTAAAAAAGTAGGAGTGCATTGCGTTTTGTGACGAAACAATTTTTCGCACAACTCAATAGATCATACAGCATTGCGTAGAAGAAAACGGATCTGGTGAAACCAAGGGTCGGTAAACACCGGGCCGCGGCCCAGTGCCAACCAGCGAAGAAATTATTACCGGGCCGTGAGGAACCAAGCCAAATTGGTCCAAAAATGACTGGAATGACTGACATAAGGAAGACACTGCGAATCCAATAGACTATACCGTAATCCCTACAGGTCGGAGCAACTTTTTGAGGCAATGCAAGTCCAGATCTCTCATTGAATCAGTGCCATGATAACTTAAGAGTTGTAATAAATTTCCATGTGCCAAACATTAAGTATTTTATTGACGACCGGTCCCCAAAATAATACCAGGCTGAAACCGGTCCGCAGTGCAAAGACGGCTGCCGACCAATGTGTTATACTAAGAATTATATAAGTTCAAAGTGTTTTTTATAATTTGCAGCAGATTCAAACTTGTTTGGTATGAAATTACAGGAGCTAGTTGAATTAATGTGTAGCAGTATACCGCAATCTAGGCAGTCTCATTCATTGCAAATACAATGATATCAGTAATCTCATAATCATGCATGATGTCTTGTAAATATGATACAGAAGTTGCATTAGGTTTAAGAGCAAAGTTCTACACAATCAACAACAATATCTGATCGTGTGTTGCGATCAGAGAGCCCAAGCAGCAAGCGCGCAAAGCTTTACAATGTGGCAGCAAGCAACAACACAGATGATACGTCGCGATCACTCTTCGCTTCCACTAGTCACCGCTAATCATCAATGATATATTGGTTCACCGGTAGATGATGAAATGGATGTCGATTTTGCACATTTGACCTCAGGTAACCTCGCGCAATAAAAACGTTGGAAACACGGCTCCTTTCTGCTTCAAAGTGGTGTGTACAGATCCGCCTGGCATGACGCGGCTCGGATAGAACCCTGAGTTTATCAGTCAGGCGGCAGCGACCTCGTAGCCTAACAGATATTTTTAAGGGCTCGTATGCCAATGCTTTTCGGTTCGGCTCTCAGCTTTACGACTTTTGTTTTGATAGTAGTTGTTGCACTAGTATCCACACTTTTCATATTTTCCGTTTGGGATTCAGGTTTAGGGGTTAGCTTTGGGGGTTAGGTTTAAGGTTTATAACGGAATCACTCGAGTACAGCACAAAATTCACTCCGACCCTACCTTGTCGCAGAAACGAGCAGTGTTTCCAGCGTTTTCATGCGCAAGGTTACCTTAGGTCAAATGTGCAAAATTGGCATTCATTTCATCATCTACCTGGTTCACCTCAAGTAATGCTACATATTACACACCATACCCACTCTGTTATTGCTTGTTCGTGCCACGTACATATAGATAGTATTTTTAGTGCACATCCCGTTCGTGGTGTATCGCGCATTGAACACCGCGCCTACCGAGTGGTTGTAGAATTGTCATCTTTGCCAGAATTGTTATCTGCGTATCATTGTAAGTTTTCAAGACCAAAAACAACAGAAAAAATGGACCAGAACAAAAACGTTTTCAAAAAGCTTCAAAGGATAATTTTTGTTTATTCTGCAATGATGGTTACCGCTCCTTTCAGTGAAAAACTCCAATTTCACAAACCGACAATCTTTCTGAGCCTAACAGTTAAAACGCAGTGATATTGTGCTCNGGAAGACGAAACAATGTGATCAGCTCTTGATATTATTTGCCGCAGGCTAAGCATCGTTCGTAGNCACGCTTGTAAAGCATTTGCCACGATTTCTAATGAAAACCGGCTGGTCATGGACGCCGAAGCAGTGGTAGGGCATGGGGGGAAAGAGTTAACGGCAGTGGAAACTTATAAAAACAAAAAATCGTTACTGATGTTCGTGTCTGTGTTCAGCAAAAAAATTTGATCTCAAAAATAATAACACAAATTATAGAAAAACATTCGGAATTTTCTAGGTGCGCAAATAGCTGCAACAAATTTGCTTCAATTCGATCTTGATGAACCATAAATTAACCTTTGATACTGTTATCAAAAGGCACCTCGGCCTCCATTGCCCCATTTTTTGAAAGTTCAGGGGGCAATGCCCCAGCTCTCCGGCGTCCCTGGAGCTATTGAATGCTTTGGCTCTGATTACATGCAACAGCTTTAGCAACGCAACTGACAAGGAAAGGCCTTCAGATGATGTGTTGGTTGAAATCGGTGAATGTACTTGTGAACCCAGGCATCACCAGGTTTTAACACGTTTGAAAGATCTGCTTAGACCAGGTGTGTTTCGTCGCTATCTGACTCGCAGTCATGTGCTGATGAGGCTGGCGGATATTGTTGGAACTGTTTTAGAACCAGAAGATGATTCACAGCATCGTGAAACGTTGAAAAGTGCTTTGCTTGTTGCTGATGTTTTGATATGGGAACATGTTAAGTTCTGAATTTAAGGGAGGTCGTGGTATAGCCCTTTAAATACTTATTTTAAACAAATCGATTTGAAACGTGATTTTTGGCATGAGAGCATTGTTTTATGAACAAATAGACAAAGTAATTTCGATTTTATGTTATTTGTTTATGGAATGCACGAACCGGAAGTGGGAAATTTTGTCTCTACGCTATTGTACCCTGGGATAAATATGTCTCAACAGTATTGAAGACCTACAAACACAACCAATGTCAAAATTGCAATAAATAACATTTGTTTTGGCAAATGATGCCTTATTTCATCTTTTTAGGTGTGATATGGTGTGAAACAAAACATACACATGAGGCAGGTTGCACTTTTGGCATATGAAGTTGTTTTTTTTCTTTTTTCTGCACATAGGACACAGTGCCTTCTTAGTTTTCCTTTCACTAGAATGTGTTCATCCACATATTGTAGGAGTTTTACAGCACGAAAATGCTTTCTAACTCGTATATTTATTCATGGTAAAATGGCATGTCCATGATAAATTAGATATTCAGCTGAAAGTTCAATGTACTGAATGTGTGGTAGATTTGTAAGTGCCGTTTGCAGGAAACGGCAGTTTGAATATCAAATTCGTTGATGTAAAAAATAAATCAAATACCAGAACAGCATGGTGATTATTTCTGATTGATTGGGACAGCTTTGTAACCACTCTTTCACCCTAACTTTACTTCGAGGAAAGAATCTCCCTTTTCAGGGTGAACGTTTGGTGTCATACACATAGCCAGTTTTTGCATCACATTTCGTTCATAGTCTTATTCCACGTCTTACAGCCTTCATTCCAAGTTTAGCAGGTTTCATCCCACGTTTTACAGACGTTACCGAAGGAAACACATCTTTTACTGCCTCATCAAGTGAAAATGTTATACACTAACCAACACTATTGGGCAAAATAGTACAGCGTCAAATACTTCAGTTAGGACATATGTGTACCACTACCAGAAAAACTAACAAAAAATAGAATGTAATCATCATGAAACACAAAAAAGGCTGCTTATTAGCTCTCAATTGGAACTATAAGCAATTATACAGCTTTGTAATGGCGCTAGGCCATTACATATCAAAATATCGACGAAGTCCAAGGGTTCTTCCCCGGCGGAAAGTACCAATCAAACGGATACTAGATGACGTCGCGCAGCAATGTGAAGGGAAGGCCTG
>JGI24159J19872_10004590_pt1 | contig 17640 bp, 11 predicted proteins | sample Ectturendosymbi4_FD_19872 | JGI IMG/M metagenome (IMG submission 19872) | reverse complement strand
CTTACATTTTATACTTTAACAGCACTAAATTTTAGTGCAATGGCAAGGGTGTACAGGTTTTCTGACAAGTTTGAAAGGGTGTACCAATACAAAAAAGTTGACAACCACTGCTCTAAGAAACTGTTTCGTATACAGTCATCTCCAATACTGCGTCTTATCCTATGGAACAGCTTGCGATTCTGTGCTTCAACCTCTTAATACTATCCATAATAATGTTTTGCGCGCTCTCACATTTAGTAATTTTGAATGTCACATAACCCCTTTATATAAACAACTGTTTTTTTTTTAAATAAAAGATATATATCAATTAGAGCTATCCAAATTAATATATAAATTTCATAACAATACATTACCACAATCATATAATAGCTTCTTTTAAAAAATTACGGAAACTCATTGTCATTTCACTAGATCAGCTGCCAACCAAAATTACTTTGTCCCCAGAGTTGGATCTTCCCTGGGAAAAAAAATCTAACATATCAAGGAGCAGTGGCATGGTCCAGCATACCACAAGAGTTTAAAAATTTCTCATATGGTAGATTCTCCAAAAATTATAAAAAGTTTCTTATGGCGCTCTACAGTATAATGCGTAACAAGCTTGACTTTTTGTAATAAACCGCACTTTTTTTGACTAGGACAATTTGATTTACTTTCTCGTCGTCGTCAGTTACATGATACTTGTTCATTTCAAATGAACTACTACTTTTTTGTCTGTAATGTTTTTCTGCTGATATTTGTTTTTTTCACAATTGGTGCCTAAATATCACCTGTGCTACAATGTCTCTGGTCTGTATTATACGTCTTCATGTTGGCTAAATGAACTGTGTATGAAATTGAATTTGCAGTTTATTGTTATTTGGTATATCGAATATTCTTTTTGTTTTCAACTTTTGATTATAGATAATAGCCACATAGCCTACTACTGGCTATAGTAGTTTACACAATTTTTAGGGACTCCATGACAAGATAACCTTCGGGTTTTTCGGTGTCCCTGCCCCACGTTTATTTTTCTGTTGATGTACCTCAGTGGCGATTCTAGGGGAGCGCCTGGGTGGGCCATGACCCCCCAGTTTTTTGGCTGCCCCCCCCAGCTTTTTGCTTACTTTCACGTTCAGGTTCGCTTGACTGACATATACAGCAGATAACTTTCAGCCAGCAAAAATTTAAAAGATAATTTAGAAGCCCTCTTGCCTACATTCAATATTTCCAAAATGCATGATAAGCTGTGTTGGTGGTTGTGACGGCCAGGCAATGGGAGCTGTTTATGACGACATACATCAATGGTTGCTCGGATCCTGCATGAAATTTAGTCAGACGCGGTTTTGGTGGTGAAAAGTTCAGCTCGAAGCTAAGAAACAGTCGTTATGTATGGGAATATTGATCTACTGTGCATTTCAGTGTGAGGTAGAACTGGATTATTTTACTGTCAGCAGATTGTTGCTTGTCCCAGTAGGAAAATGTTTGCGACAGCATTAAGAATTAGTGCATGTTAATTTATCCTGACTGTAGGCGTGTGTTCTGCTGCCCTGTGTTTCGTATGACTTCGAAGCACCTTAGGCAGCTAGTCGTGACCTAAGTTTTAAGTCTACCTACACATGTCCTGCAACCTCATAGAACTTTGTAATGACATTTTGTAATGATTCAGGAGCAATTCTTTCCGGCATTTCAGATCTTTGACCCCGAGGTCGAACATTTCCTTCAGAAGAAAAGTTGAAAAAATTCGCAAATGCATATTCAATTAGTGAAAATTGTTCAACTGATTTAAAACATGATCCAATGATTTAAAACATGAAACCTGGCAAAGAATTTGCTTCAGAAAGAGTCGCGGCTGCCTACATCGCTCGAACAATTTATTTCATTTATAGCTCCTTACAAAGGTGCGTTTGATTGTTTATTGTTTATACAGGTTGTTACTAATAGCTGTAACTCCTCCGGTGACCAGCGCTTCATGCGAGATAGTTTTTTCAAAAATGAAATCAATGTAAACATTTCTCAAAAATTCCATGGCCAGTGAAAGATTAAGTAGCAATGTTCTACTTTCAATTGAAAGGGTAGGAGCTGAAAAATAGATTTAGATGGATTAGTCGATGAATTTCACAGTCGACATGAAAGGATTAAGTTACACTGAGTTGATGTTGATATGAAATTCTGACGTAGACGGTGCAGGGATCTGTGTGAGAATCGTATTGCTATTTGTCTAATTGTTTCTTTTGGTTTATTTGAGGTGGTGCGTGTTTCGCTTATGACAAGATAGTCATAAATCAGTGGTTCTCAATCTTTTTTGGCCCATGGACCATCTTTTAAAAAAGTATCCGATGGGCCACTTTGCTATGCTGACACCTCATGAACAACTAGTCGAAACTTGCAGATAGGTCAGTAAACGTTTTATCAAAGATTTATGAAACTCTCTGTGGATAGGTGGACCGCCTGGACGCCGTTGGAAATCACTGTCATAAATTAACGCAGGGTTTAAAGGTCAGCTTTTGAGGATCAGTTAGAGAAAAATTTAGTGTGAATATTAAAATGAACGACTTTGTTAGGAATATCTGCTGAGCAAGTTTTATGCCTGCTGTTGCATCTTGCTATCAGGTACACGCCCAAAACACCAATACACACACTTATCTTCGGCGCGGCTTTGCTAGTTTAGGCGCCACTGGTCGACTGGTGCCGAAAACTCTCTGTGGTTAACCACATAGCGCAGGGTTGCCAGATTTTGGTTCGCAGTTTATGGCAAAAATCTTGATAAAAAATGGCCAAAACTGCTGGTTTTTGAAAAAGTTATCACCAAAATCACAATATATTTTAACTATGGCAATTGCCATATTCATAGGTGTGTCAAATTGGTCGAAAGACAGTATATGTTTTGCCGAAAAAATGTGGTTTTGCCAAAGAAGCAAGTTTTTGCCCTAAAACAGCAATTTCTGCCGTAAACTTAAAATTACCTGTTATAACTTGTCTTTATTTATCTTAATAAACTTAGAACCATATATTTAAACACTACTGTAGATACAGGCTTCAATTCTGACCCATTTCTGGGTCAAACAATTTGAAATGAACTTTCCCATTCAACGACAAGGCTGTAGAACTCTCTTGATCTTATGCTCCAAATATATGAACAAAAGATTAACGTCATGAACTGCATTAAGTTGGTGATCATAATGAGTTAGCCACATCATGCTCAAAACCACCATTAAGTTCATATATGAACGAAAAGGCAGGAACACTTGAGAACATTGACTTATGACAGGTCCGACTGAAACACTTGCACAAAATCAGTGCCCTGTAAAAGGCGGAGCTCGGTAAATAGTGGAGCTTGGTTGCGGAGGTGTGATGACGTAACCGGAGTGGAAAAAAGTTGCGTTGCAAAAGCAAAAAAATAAAAAAAGTGAAGGAAAAATATTCTATCATTGCAACTTAATATGCGTTTCCTCCAAACATGGAATGCATGGAAGTTTGCGATGTTTAAAAATTTCATACATTCACAACTGTTGAAACTTTTTTTGTCCCCGAACCGTTGTGAAACTCAGATAACTCAAAACAGACTTTTTAACCGTAGTGTAATATCACCTTTTGCAGTACAATTATTTTTACTACCGTTTAGTTCTCATTGCTCAACACATAATATTGGTTTTAGCGACTCCGGTTACGTTATCACAACTCCGCTACCAAGCTCCGCTATTCACGGAGTACCGTTTTTTGCAGAGGACCCACAAAATCTACAAGATTGCAAGAGCTAAATAATTACTACACACTTTGAATATTACAAGGTTGAAGTTAGTGCAGTCTTACTGCAAAAGTGATGAGAAACTAAAAGTAAAATCTTACCAAAAATGCAAAATACTTCTACTACAACATTATCAGTCACACAACCGAGTGCAGCAGTCTCAGATACAGTACGAGCGCAGCAGATACCAATGGTAACCAAAGGATTATCACTGACTGAAGCGTCTGTACAAAATCTACTGACTGCAAGGGCTAAATCATTACTACGCACATCAAAGCAATAAAAGGTTGAAGTGCCATGGTGTTACTGAAACAATGAGTGGCATGAAGACCGTCCAAAAATACAAAATATTTAATGAAAACTTAATTTTACAGTGACAAACTGAAAAAATGGCCAAATGCGTTCTTTGATGGCTAGCGCAGTTAAAAAAATGGCTAAATTTTTCGAAATTGGCCATTTCATGGCCAATTTGGCAACCCTGACATAGTGCATTAAAGGTCCTTACCCTACCCACGCTGCACATGATATTAAACTTGTGATAGTAGTTGCATAACATTGTTATTGTTGCATCACAAAGTGTTCGTAAACGGATGAGCCATAGTCACTAATCGGTTGGCAAATGGTTTATTTTATAAAAGCTTGTTTTGTAGTAAGAATTGTTTGACGAAAATAGTTGGCTATCAACAGTCTGCTTGTCTTTGTGTCAGGATAGCATTCGTCGTTGGAACCATTTCGCTTTCATGCGAATTGCTATCACTTTCGTGCAGCTGTTGTCGTTCATGGGGGACCGGCACAATTGTGTACAGGAAATGGTGTTTCTTTTTACATGTGTACAGTCAGAGTGTAGCGCTGTGGAAGTTGCATGTTTAGCACAGAACATTCGACATAGCAGTGCAAGTGTGCGATCGCATCTAGTAGTACTTAGGCGTCTCTAGTGAATAATAACGCTAGGTCATATTTAACGATATTCAGTCCTGTCGCCACGGAGGGGCTTTGGTGGGCTTATCCCCAAAACAAACCTCCAAGACCCCTAAATTGGAATATGAAACACTGTAAATCAGTGAAGTTTTTGTCAATTTTTAGAATGTCAAGCAACCCTGCACAAACGTAGAGTCCCTACTGAAGACTTTCTGGCGACGATTCTGACGATATTCACAAGCCAATGTTGGGTTTGATAGGGTTAATCACAGCAAATCAATCTTCATTACAACGGAAAGTCAACACGCAGGAGAGACATTTATGTTGGCCCCCCTACTTTTTTCCTTGGCCCCGCAGTGCCCCCCACTTTTTTCATTCTAGAATCGCCACTGATGTACATGTGTATTTATAATGTTTTATACTGGCGGCTAAAGCTGAATACAATACAATACGGCCGAACGATAAAAAAATGTGTATGTTAGCGTTGACAGAGAGCTGTGGCAACAAACAGTGACACTGGCAGCTAATTCCGATTCCATCTATTTTTACCCGGCCGGAAATGATCATAGCCTTTGCAGGTTTGGTGAATGCCGTCATGAGCGCTGTAGCGCTAATCGCATTTTCATTGCGCTTTTGCTTCGCAGATGTCGCATGCAACCTCAAAATTTTTTCTAATGACGAAATGATTTAGTACAGTGGTTCCCAACGTCGGCAGTTCTGCCCGCTGGGAGCGATGAGGAGTTCTAGGGGGACGTTAGGAGACCAAGTTAATAAATACATTTATGTTGTCTTACATACTTTGAGTGACTAAATGTCATAAAAAAACAGTATGATCAATAAACATGTATGCATGTAACCTAATTTATAAACAAAAACTTATCGTTTTTGAAACAAAACAGAGGCGAAACTCTAGAAGATAATTTGATGAACTGCAGTTCCTATCACTAAGGTCAGCTGTACAGTAAAACAGTCCTCCTCTGTGATGAAATAATTATGATTGGAATTCTCGTTAGCTGTACTTTTTTGGCATGGGTACACTGTTACTTAGGAATGCTCGTTTCGTCACAATGACCATATACCACCAGTCAGGTGTGAGAACTTTACGCTTGCACAATCACTTTAGAACCAGCCTGTAAGCAAAAGCGTGAGCTAATTTTGTTGAAAGATACTGGCAAACTACGCACACAAAATATACGAGACTCGCCAAACTACTTTTCAGCGCTTCAGCGCACCAACATGCGAGCTTCAAACAATAGTTGCGCGGTGCAGCGCACCAATGCTGTCCTTGCAAAACTATAATCAATAAACGAACACTCAGCAATGCGCTCTTCACGAAAGTCAAAGCATAAATTTAATTGTAGGAACGAAACAAGCGGGCAATGGAGCAGTTAAGAATAATTTTGCTCCTCGCTATAACTCAAAATTGCAACTGCTGCTCTCATGATTTCCCGCAGCTTGACCAAACTCAAAATCTGCGCAAACTCAGTCGCTTCTAGCACTTCATCACCGTGTAACACAAAATTTGTCCTTGGGTTAAAACTATTATTTTCTGATGTATTATCACCTGAATCGATAATAATGAGCATTGAAAACGTTCAAACTTTGGTTCTAACAATATGAGATTAATTTATTGGATTTTTTCTGGCATTTTCTCTAGCTATATCTCTTTAAATCAATATCTTGGTACTAAATTTATTTTTATTTGTTGTTTTCTGCATTGTTATGATAAAAAAATAATGAGAAATATTGTTTTTTGACTTTGTTCCTAAAATATTACACTAACAAGAAAACGAGTACGGAAACCGATCTTATCACGCAAACAAGATGCAGCAGCCTGAAGCCCCGAGCCTTTTGTCAAAATTAGGCTAAAGACCCGAGTCTTTGGTCAAAAAGAGCATGTATCGTCACTTTACAGCACTCAAAATTTATATCTTAGGGCAGTGGTTCCCAGCCGACAACCCAGAGTGTCATTTACAATACTCAGGGGCGACAAAATGTTGATAGGTTTTTCATTATATCATCAAAATACATTTTCAAAATATCATCAAACCTTGAAGCAAATTACTATGGGTTCGCCACCTGGTGCAGCAAATTGCATTTCTCTTCTATAGGTTGCCACCAGTCTAAAAACGTTGGGAAACACTGGCTTAGTGCAATTAAAAAGAAATATTTTTTCGAGATTGGCGATGAAGTCAGTTTACTTTCACGTGAAAGATTCTATGTGTAATCCCCCATCATAATTTCATTGTACTGTCCTAGTGTTCCTTGAAAGACCTGACATTCTAATGAAAGCTTTCACCTTGTTCTTCTGAGTAGTTTCCCATGTTATCTTTGAATTTATCAAGGTGAGCACATAATACGTGTACGTTCAGCGACATGTTGCAGATTGCAGCCCATCTTTTGATATGCATACACAAGTCCATCAACAAGTTCTCTGCCTTGTGCTTTCCCAGGAGCCCATTAACTACAGACACAAAACAACCCAAGCTGTCGGCTCAACCTCAGACAGCATCTCAGGAAAATCGATGAAATTAATCGGTCTTTTCACTTCAGGTACTACAAATACTCCAGCTTTGATTTTTGTCCCTGACAATTTTGGATACCGCTTTTGAATCTACTTGAATGCCTCACCCCTGTGGGAACTTGTTTTACAAACTGCTTGATTAGATCTAATTCAACATTCAGAGGTGGCATCAATATTTTGGCTGCATCTACTAGTGGCTGTTGCTTCATGCTGTAAATTCCATTCTCATAGCTGGTTCGTGGAAGCCGGCTGCTCTTCTTGTGGTGAAGAGCTGTATTTCTGCTACCCAAGAGAGATAGCATTGGAACTTGGTAAAACCACCCTGACGCCCCACCAAGAAAGCCACCTTCATCAAATCACCAGTGACCTCCTATTTGTAGTAGTCATACTTTAATGCACTCAAATAGATTTTGATGTTCTGATCTGATATCTTCTTTCATGTGAACTGGATGAGCTAAGGGAATGGAGAGGCACTTGTTTGTATTGCACAGCAAAACAGCTTTGAGGCTTCTAGATGAGCTGTCGATGCCGAGCATCCACTCAGAGGAATTACATGAAATGCCCATAACCTGAAAGAGACTTCTATTTCATGGCAGTAACATAACCCATCTTTAAACATGTAGAACACCAAGAAGCCGCGATTTCGCTTTTTCTGTGAAGCAATTCGAACACTGTTATCCAGTAAGTCCCATTGCTTAAGTCCGTAAATGAGAGGCTCAGTATTCGACTTTGTCGATGAAGACTCCCTGACAAGATCATTATATCTTTTTGGTTGGGGTAGTAGGGACACCATTCACCAGCAACTGTCAAGAGACCAACCAGTCGACTGATCTCACCGTGCCCAACAACCCGCTATCAACTTACCATACTGCTCAGCGAATCAGCGTGAGCTTCAGCCAGAGCGTTCAGGAAATAAACTGCAGATTAGAACTTCGGTCGATCGATTACAATAACAATGATCACTATGGGTCGGTAATTAATTTCTTGCACTGGATTTGGAATGTTAAACTGGGTAATTTCAATTGTCGGTGAAAGAAGCGTGCTTGTGAGTGTACATGGAGGCATGGGCGCAATTTTGTTGTAAAATGTGGGGGGACAGCTTAATGTGAAACCAATATAGTCATCGGGTTAATGCAGAAGTAAAGTTTTATAAATAGGCTACAGATTCCCAATCTTGTTTCTAAACGTAAAAGCAACAATAATCACACTTTGCTGCACTGTGATCTCTTACATGTGCAGCTGTAAAACTCTCATTGTTTCAGGAAAATGACCTTTCTAACAGTACACCACACAGAGTACAATGTCGGACAGAAGCAGTTAACCATCTTTCGCGGTCTTTAGAAACATGAAAGATGCTAAAAATCATTTTATCGAAACTATTGAAACTAAAATTTATAAAGTATCACAATCAGTGATACCATACCAGACACCGTTCAAATATCAACTTGGCCATGTGTAACATCTAAAATAAAGAGCTCTTCACACAAAACGTGACAAACATGACTTTTATTTTTAAAACCATTCCAAATACAAAAACTATAGAAAAAAAGTGTGGGGGACATGGCATATTATATCCCCGTCTGAAAAAGTGGGGGGACACGTTCCCAGTGTCCCCCATCAAATTGCACCCATGCATGAAGGCATTGAGAGGTTTTATATTCCAGAATGTGGCACCACATGCACACTACCCCCAAATTCGGCCACATTTTTAAAAATACTCAAACAAAGACCAAACGATCAACAAAATATTTGCGGCCAAACCACTTCTGAAACAATTTCGCCACAAAAAGGCCAAGTTCCCATCTCTGGTTTAAAGTCTACGGGTGCGGAAGCGGGTAAGATTTCTCGAATTCCTGCATGTGCAGGCTTAAAATTTGTTGGTGCGGGTCCGCAGCGGGCAATAATTTTCAACCCACACAGGACTCGAGCAACCACTCGGCAGGGGCGCAGTCTTGAATGCGCGATGCACCACAAATGGGATGTGCGCTAAGAATAGCACCTACTTTATATGTATGTGTCGCGAACAAGCAATAACAATGAGGTGAGCATGGCGTGTGATCTCTATTGTTGATTGCTGCCACAGTGCTGAAGATTTGCGCGCTTGCTGCTCGGGCTCTACGATCGCAAAAATACCTTCAGTGCTTTCGACCAAAGTTACACATTTGCGCAGCCTGCTGTTCAGACAGCCAGATGGAGTTATTAGAGTATTTAGAAGAGTTTATTTGGCATTAACTGCTAAGCTTGTCCCGACGGAGTAGTGCAATTCGCGGATGTACGGATGTTAACCAAATTAAGTTCACGCAGATCTCAGTTTTTACTTGTTAGCATTTATAGCGTATCTGAAACACAAAGTGGATTAATCTAAACGTGTGCCGCGCACCGGGATAGCAAGTCTAGACGTCAGAAAGGTTTGTGCATGCGTATTTCGGTCAGTCGAAAGCCCGATGCGCATGCATTTTAAGAAAAACTCACTTAAGCTCATGGTAAAGTTAATCAGTTTGCGCTAATGGAAAAAGTTGAAGAATTTTTGACAGGTAGGGGCAAACAACAAGCGATGTTGCTTTTCATGAACCGTGTGTTCAGATTTAAGACGGCAAATAAAGAGTCTACTTTCACTGATTTGACAAATTTTAAAAGTTTGTGTTTTGTCAAGATCCTTTGGATCAAAACCATCATTTATTCGTAAAACTTTACTGAAAAATCGCTTGTGAAAATCTCGATGCAATAAGTGCAATATATGCAGTAAGTTTTTGTAGCCAACACTGCAGTTGAGCAATAAGTCACTGTGGCCGCCATTATTATTTGCGCTTTTTATATTTATACGCTTCTGATGTACACCAACAGATGTTCAATCGAAGCCCAGTTGCGACTTTGTTCTAAGACAACGACTTCCGAAGTTGGCCTTCTACGTTCTTCCAAAATTTCGCGCATATAAGACGTGAATCCTGTTGTCACCCAACTCTTGAGCGATTAATCGACGAAACAATCTGATAGGTGTAAACGCTATGTTTTCTCAACGTGTTTGAAAAATGTTTCAATTTGATGTCACTAAAGGCTATGAAGTGCGATTGCGGCAGCATTTTATAACACTACTTGCACAAAGCTTGCTTTCCAAGAAGTTTTAGGAATTTAGTTATTTAGAGTTTAAAGACAATTTTGCAAATTGAGAAAAGTTACACATGTCCATAAACAAACTTGCATGTGTTTGACACATTCAGTCAACACAAAATGTGAAAATGTTTGTGTATTTTCGAAAACGAAGCCACAATCTGCTTTCACTTCGGCTCTGCACTAAAGTTAAGAATTATTTCTCGTCACAGCTTGCAGCTGTTGGTTGGTTGATTGATTTAGGCCAGTGGCACTCAACTTTTTTTGGCTCATGGACCATCTTTAAAAAAATATCCAATAGACCAGGGGTGGGCAAACTACGGCCTGCGAGACCATTTCATGCGACCCGCCGGCACTTGCAGAAACTCCTACGCATGTAGAATTTTATGAAACATTTACTATTTTCATAAAAACTTGGTATTCTATGAAAATAGCTGATGTTTGACTTCTAACTATAACTGTATAAATAGCATTGAACGTACCGAGTGTGAAATACATGAATTGTTTGTAATATGAATATGTGGTTATTTAGACACTGAATAAATTTTCCTACTTTGTAATGAGAGTGTGCGGCCCTCGGCTGCAACATTTTTTTAAAATGTGGCCCTCCGCGCAAAAATCGGATAGACCACTTTGCTGTACTGACACCTCATGAACAACCTATCCAGGGGTGTCAAACTCGCGGCCCGCGGGACAAATCCGGCCCGCCATGCCTCGTTTTGTGCCCCGCATCATGCCAGTTTTGTGCTTGCATTAGGTCTGATAGAGTTGCGTTTATTATTATGTCATAGTAGACTTAACATCTTTTGTTTGTAGCCATAACGCGACATTATGACTTGATAATTAAGCTTAACCAATGGCGATTATTTCTTCAGTACAAAACCATGCGTTTGTGTTGATTCCTTGAGGATTCGAAGAATTTCCAACGCATTCGAATAAAAATTTTCTGATTTGAAAGATTTGGAAATTGATTTTGCTATTCTCAGTAACCCTTTTTCAGTCAATGTGGAAGAGGTGCCACAAAAATATCAAAAGGAACTAATTGAGTTGCAGCGCAACAGTGTTCTTTGAAGTTAAATTTGAAAGTGTTTACGTCAAAACGTTTCATCAATAGGTTGGAACAACCTATCCCCAAATAAAAGAATTGTCATCGAAGATCAAGTCAGTGTTCGCTAATAGTTATGTCTGCGAACAACTGTTCTCTTTGGTGAATTTAAACAAGTCTCGATTCCGATCTCAATTGCCGGGCGCGCACCTCAACTCAACGTTAAAAGTTGCGACTGCAAAATCTTTGTTACCATTAACGTGCTTGTAAATGCCAAAAGATCTCAAGTGTATTAACATGTATTATTAACATGCTTGTTAATAATACATTAACATGCTTGAAAATGCCAAAAGATGTCAAGTTTCTTCGAGTCGCAGGGCTATGAATAAATAGCAAATGAAAATATCGATTGTCTGGCCCGCGTAAAATCTAAGTGCTTAAACATGGCCCACAAGACCAAACGAGTTTGGCACTCCTGAACTAGTCGAAATTGTATTACACATAGGTCAGTGAAATCAAGGGCATGTTCAATCTTAGTCCTTAATAAAAGTCTCGTGGATCACTAGAAACTCCATTCCCACAAATTCCATTCTCCACAGGCCCACGTTGGAAATCATTGATTCAGGCCTAGCCATTATAGCGTAACCCAGTGGTGGAAGCAGGAGCGCAGGGGGTGCAAGAGCACCCAAAAATTTATGATTTGCCGAAAATTTGGGCAAAATCTCAAAAACGTTGGGTAAAAATATTTCCACATTTTTTAACAAGACTAAAATTGTATTTCTTTGTTATTGAGTCTACAAATAAAAGTTTAATAAGTCATAGAAAACACATTAACTATATTATGGATATGAAATCAACCAAGGGCGTACGCAAGGGGGTTGGGGTTAACCCCTCCTTGAGCTTGACATTTTACAAAAACTTTATTACCTTTGCAAAGGAGATTAATTGTTTTCGCATACTTTTTCCTTGTTAATTTGTCGACTTAATGCAAATACCACGGAATAAATTTGCATGCAAATTTCAAGGAACATTGTAAATCGACCAAAAAGTAATAACTAGGTTTTGGTGGGAATCTGGGTTATCGTCTGTATCCTGAAACCATCTCACTACTTTTTGCAGACATTTCGTCCACTACGCACTGTATGTTTGAGATTGTGTTCTGCGATAGTTCGCTTTATCCGAAACAATTGTCTTTATTTTGTCTGCTATAGCTGAGCAACGCAAGCGCTGACCGCAGTGGCTACATTACCACTTGATTCAGCATGATAGAATTGTTGCACGAGGTCAAAAGCAACAGTTGTTAACGTAAAAGCATTCAGGCATTTGATAACGTCTCAGCAGGAAAAAAGGAAAACTAAAAAGTTTGCTGGATATCTATACATAACAAAAAATTGAAAGTTTCTTGCGTACTCTATGCGCATTCTCAATTCTTGTGTAGTTTGACAAGATTCAATCTTTCAAGCCTGGTTGTACGCCAGCGAGTCCAGCCGCACACTTTCTATGCTCGACTGCTCGTGTTCGACAAGACATTAACGCAGCCTCATTTTTCAGTTGTAAACTGCTCTGACTCAGTGATGAGTGTGTTTTACTGCCCTATTTTAACACGTAGGCTGACATTTTTGCAGTTATGAACTGCTGTGTCGTAGCGTTGATTATATTTTCCTCCGATATCGTAACTTGGAGCGCTGATACATTATATTCAATGCAATGACGCATAAAATAAGGTGAGCTCGTGTAGAAGCATATGCCTATTATGTCAACAAATTTCGCCAAAACGTTGGTTTGGAAACATGAATATGACGTCAAATCGTGACGTCACAAAGAGCGCACACCAAATACAAATGACCATCATATGCCACTGAATGAATCCCCCATGAAAATTTTCTGCGTACGCCACTGAAATCAACAAAGTGTTTCCAGTAACTTCCGTTTTAACAACAAAGTGTTTCCAGTAACTTCCGTTTTTTCCAGTAACTTTCCGTGTCCCCGAATGCCCCCCCGTGGCTACGGGTAACTGATCCACTTGAAAGTTTTAGCAAAAAAGGCATTTCATTTGCGTCCTTTATTAACTGTCCACAGAGGGAATCGAATATACTGCAGGGCATCTGCTTCCATTTTTACTAGAGACCATGACAGACAAGTGCAGTAAAGCTGTGTTTTAAATTTTAGGTACGATGTTTGGATGAACACATTCTGCCGTGCAGTATGTTGCATATACTGCATGTTCTTAGTTGAGTGTGAGGTTTCTTGCAAACAGCAACAGCGGGAATCTAAATGGAACGCCCAACCTCAGACCTTTGAGGCAGACGCTCACAGTATTGAGCCAATTAGCTTTTCTGACCATGATACGAATTTCTTAACACTTACTCTATAGTCACTGTACACAACGTTTGATTAACCATGGAGAAGTGGTAAGCCGTACAGCTTTGATCAGGTTCGACTAAAAACTGAAGTAGGATAGGTACCCCAAGCAGTTTCATTGATTTGCACTGAAGTAATTTTTTGGCTTCAACATCAAAAGCTTGATTAACCTGAAAATTTTGTGCAACTTTTTGAAATCAGGGTCGGGGGCAATTGCCTCAGTCTCCCTCCTGTCTACGCGCCTGGTCGCGGTGCACTGCTTTGACCGGCCTCAGATTTGTTCCTTCGGTAAGTGTTTTCATTACTGGTTTTATGGTAACAGTTGCATTTCATTACGATATCGATAAATAATCGCCGTCAATTAAATGACAATCATCAGGACACACTTTCCTTTGTTAAACATGTTCAAAATACTTCAGTTGCAAACTACGAGCGTACTATGGGTATTTGTGAGAAAAAATTAATAATTTTCTAACTGATGTGCTCGCAACGTTAATCGCAATTTGCAAATGCTCTGTTGTAAACACAATGTAAATTTTCAAAATATCAAGCCCCATGCGCAAACATAAAACTCCCCTATTGCAGACTTTCTGGCGACGGTTCGGGAACAGATTAGCACAGCCTATGCAAGGTAGTAAAGTACAGTTCCTAAACAGCTTTCCGCGATGTTTTTTTCTTGATCTAATCGTCCAGCAGTTCTCTACGATTTTCTCTGCTGAGTGCTAATTTGTCAACTACACTATATATAAATCACGTCTCGGCAATTCCAAACACACCTAAGACAACCATACTTCTGTTGTGGAATCAGCTTTCACCTGCATACTTTCAGATTTCCGTAGCTTTTAACCAAACCTTCTAGTTCCTTGCAGTGTAAAAACTCCACAACACCGCATTGTCAAGTGCGTTCACGATGGCAAGCCAAGGGTGACGAATCAGTCACGCGCAACACCGACAGTAGTGCAGTGTAAAGCGGGTTTGTCACACCCACCTGTTAACATAGCTCCTTTGATGTATGCAACGTTCGGTATACCATATTTATCCGGTGTCAAGCGAAATTTCTGACCTCTGCGAATTTTCTGATCTATTATTTCTTTTCAGTTATTTTTTTCCCAGGTTAAAGACATAAAGTTTGACGATTACTTTTTTGATGTGTGTTGTGTAGATTAAAACATTTTAGTTATGTGTTAGATACCCACAACAAGGTATAGTGCGGGAATAACTACAACCACTGAAAAATATTGGACTTAGTCTTAGACCTCAATTATTTTTCTTTTTCTCACCCTAACCGACACACATACTTAACATCAAACCCTAAGCCCTAATCGTCAGTTTTCTCAGCATATTTGATATGTAGAATATCACTCTGTGCATGCGCACATGGTGTGATGTCAGAAATTTCGCTTGACACCGGCTTATCACCAGTGTTCCCTCTGAAAAATTTTACACTGAGCAAATGCTTGTTTCAGTGCGCGTGCGGTTGCGCAGCCACGTAGATACACAACCAGTGAAGCGTTTCAAGCGTCCCAAGGGCTATGCAATTGGAATGTTGCAAGTGCGCGAGAATGAGATTTCACTGCGCAAATGATCTGGTGTGGTACTGCCACCGCGATGCCCGTCACATCAGCTCATCACTTGGTGCAGTGCGTACGTTCAGCCTCTGTCATTGAAGCGCCGCTTCAAATGGTGGCGATGCGCGGCATGGTGATCGTGAGCACAGTCATCGCAGTCAATTGCTTCCGGTATTCCCTACGCGCGAAAGGGCGGAGAGTGCAAGACCGACGCCGTGCCTAAGCAGTAATAGCCGACCCTACAGTACCGAAGGGAGTGATGTAACGTTCACCGCGGCCCGGCGCGACATCCGCCACCCAGCACAAATAAAATACAATAATTCGTACATCCTTTATCAGCAGGCCGCCCCTAGTATCACTAGAGCAGCTATGTCCAGCCCAAATGGCTTACTCAGTCAAAAATTATGTCACTATCCTAACCAGGTCCTGGCTTACTTGATCTTAGCAAACTATATGTAACTTAAACTGATATACTGAAAGCGTTCGAATCGTAACTACAATGGTAACAGACGTTATACAGTGGCACTGAAGACCACCTGCACCATAAATGTCAAATTCAAGATTATCAAAATAAGGACAGATTGTCAGTACGTAGGATACTTTTGCCACAGCGTAAACTAAACCAGGCCACACAAAACCATCGTCTGGGCCACATGTGGCCCGCAGGTTGGACATAGCTGCACTAGAGTGATCTCTATTGTTGCTTGGTGCAGTCCGAAAGTGCAACCTCTCTCATGGAAACGCCGTTTCACGCGTTACCAACCACCCAGCATAAAAAACACAAAACCAAAAAAGGCAAAATTTCAACTACAATAGGCCATTCATGCACTCGCGTGCGGCTTGCCGCATAAGTCACGAACTCTCCTTTCAAAACAGCCAAAAGCATCACGGAGGAGTTGAGAAAGTTCTCAAGTGAAGACAGACTTGCTGAGAAAAAGCTTTAATCGCAGCAATGTAACTGATACCATTAGATCCTTCTGTTCTTTCTCCGTAGCCACCTTGAGCTCCGGATGTTACAATCGATCTCGTCATTTCCCTTGCAACAAGTAGGCAGCAGTTCCTTGCAAGCTGTTCTCTCTTTAGTTCTGCACATACGCTACTCTGAGCAAAACATTGTTGATCACTCCAGCAGCTTATCGTGGTGAATGCGTCTATGTCTAGTCAAAACGTTGAAATTACTTAAAGGATGGGTGAATTTTAGTTTGATTTCTTGTAGTTTTGTGCAAATGACGTGATGCACAAGTTGCTAAAGTTACGAGATATCATTTAAAATAAATGATAGCAGGAAGTCGAAAGCAAAATCAAGTTTTTTCAAAGAACCAAATACCAAACATTTGACTTTTATTGCGGGTTCCATTGCAACGGGGCCCGGAGCCATCACCTCATTGCCTCGCCCCCCTTAACTCGGCCCTGGCTATGCATTTGTTCTGTCTTGAACGGACACCATCACAAGCATTCACAGTCGAACCAACACGCCATGCGCTAACAACGCACGTTGTCATCCACCTGCCTTCCTATTGTGTTGTGTGTTGAAGGCGCACAGCGACAAACGAATTAATCTGTGTTCAGCCCAGACAGCGAATTGAATCTCGAATGCTGCGCTCTCTCTGCGGTTGCTACATTTGTGACGACTTGAAGCACAACTTTAATTAACAACATTTGACGGATGGTGCCACTCTCCCTGACTCGACGACTTTCGTTGCTCCCTTGTTCCTTAAACACTTTGGGCGTAAGTGCTTGTGGCTGCGGGAGTTTTACACCAGTTGTCTCAACCGTGTCGCCATTCCGACGATTTGGCGAAAAGAAACAGTCATAGCCATCCCAAAACCGAACAAGCCGATGGACGATCCCAGGAGCTACCGACCAATTGCGCTTCTCTGCATCCCGTACAAGTTACCTTAACGCTTCCTTCTGTTTCGACTCGAGCCTGTTGTCGACCCCAGATGCCGACCCAACAAGTGGCTTTCGGAGCGGTCGGTCTACTGTCCAACAGGTTGTCAAACTGACTAGCGATATTGAAGAGAGCTATGATGGAAGACGTAAGGCAGGTCTTTTTCTCGTGAATTTTACTGCAGCCTATGGCACTGTCTGGCGTCAGGGTTTAGCACTGAGGCTACTCCAGACCAGAGCCGTGTGAAAGGCTGCTGGCCCCCCAAAAAAAATTCAGATGGGGCCCTTTAATATCAGCAAGCATTTAGACAGATGCGTGCTGTTTCGAGCCAGTTGCAAACTAGTCCCATGAGCAGCGCTATTTCAAAACCTAAAGAAGCTAAACTAATAATGTACAACTTAGGAGAAAATAACTTTAATTAACTGCCAATGCAAAATAAGTGAAAACTAACTTTATCACTTGTTAGTTGTTATCATCAACAAAGCGAAACAAATATCTCTT
>JGI24159J19872_10004589_pt1 | contig 17641 bp, 13 predicted proteins | sample Ectturendosymbi4_FD_19872 | JGI IMG/M metagenome (IMG submission 19872) | reverse complement strand
GTTGTGCACCCCTGAACAACCTGTGTTGTGCACCCCTGAACAACCGGTGTTGTGCACCCCTGAACAACCTGTGTTGTGCACCCCTGAACTACCGGTGTTGTGCACCCCTGAACAACCTGTGTTGTGCACCCCTGAACTACCGGTGTTGTGCACCTCTGAACAACCTGTGTTGTGCACCCCTGAACTACCGGTGTTGTGCACCTCTGAACTACCTGTGTTGTGCACCTCTGAACTACGTGCTAATCTGCGACCAGGATAGGCGCGTCGAACAATTGCTTTATTTAAGGCATATTTATGGATTACTTTAAACGTGGACAAAAGCTATTTTCTAGCGCAAAAAATGTCCGATTGCAGTCAGTAGCGTCACGAGTGTCTGTGGCACTCGAGGACAGACAGGGGCAATCNTGTTTANCTAAAATGCCGCGCCCGGTGTCAAAGCGAAATTTTTGACCTCTGCGAAATTTCTGACCTATCATTGTTTGTCAGTTATTTTGCTTCTCAGAGTAAAGGAAAAAGTTTGGCGATTACTTTTCTGATGTGTGTTGTGTAAATTAGAACTTTTTGGTTAGATGTCTGATACCCACAAGCTACAGTACGGGAATAACTATAGCTACTGAAAAATATTGGAGTTAGTGTTAGACCTCAATTATATTTCTTTTTCTAACCCAAACCCGACACACTTACCTACAGACCAAACCTTAAGGCAAGCCCTAATCACCAGTTTTCTCAGCGTATTTGATATGCAGATTATTACTCTGTGCATGCGCATATGGCGTGAAGTCGAAATTTCGCTTGACACCGGACCACACGCCTTCGACCGCGCTCCCGAGGACGAGGTCTATCACCCACAGCTGTAGCTTACCGCAGCCGGAAATCTGTCAACACCGGGAAAGTAGCATTGCTCCTTTTTTACTCGTTCAGACATGCTTGTTTGACCGAAACCACATGCTATTTAATTTGCGGCCCCCTGCAGGTCACTAGACCGAGACGTGACCCTCCTCTCGTGGCGCCACTGGATGTAGCTGACCCAGTGGCTAGTTTATTTATAAACCTGCAGAGTGAAAGATCGCTTTTTTCTTCTGAACGCAAAGAACACGATATTAGAAGGCCTTCCGTGACGCAACTCGAACCACTTCAAATGCACTGCACGGAAACGCGCGATGGTTTATTCCGACACAGACGACATACCGCTGCTGTTTCCACCGTCCTGGTTGGTGTTCAGCACATCAGAAAAAACGGAGTTGAGATCCACGAGAGACTCGAGTGCGTCCGGGCTGAGGATGCCCTCGTGCGCGTCTTGACCCCCTGCGCATAACAATCGAACTTAATGGAACGTCCGGCGACGTCACAAAACAACGCGAGATTTTTTTGCAACGAAAATCGAAGAGAATGCTCGTCCGGCTTCATGCGGGGATTTCAAATCGCATAAAATCAACACTCCTCGCATCACCGACACAAACTCTAGCAACTTGTGACGCAATCCGGAGACAACAGGCGTTTAGATGAATTCATTACCATGTTCTTGCTTGAGATCGCCAGATATTATTCCAAACAGCTCATCGTCTTTGAACGGGAGGTCCGCTGGCAGATCGCCAAACAACTCCTCGCTTTCTTTGTCCATGCCGATCGCATCGTCGTCGCCGGACGGAAGTCTACGCGCCTGTCAGGTTTTATGGCGCGAAAGCATACGACGAACATTAAGAAACGACAGATTGCAACTCCACACGTTTATCAAACACTTTCGAGCTTACGGGGACAAAGTCTCTCACAGTGTGGCACATCTGAAGCAGGTGGCGTATTAAAACTCATCCTAATGTCCACTGCTTACTAATTACCTGACCAGCTCGCTGTATCTGCATCGCAAGCAAAATTGACTGGCGCAATGTCAACTCGACCCATAGCTGACGACAGGAGAAATGCAGTTTATAGAAGTGTCAAGTTCCCCGCACCACGTTTAACTGCGTCAATGACGGTATAGAGTGAGAGGCAAAGCAAAACTCACCAGCAGCCGCTCCTGCTTTCCTTCCGCCTTCCTCTTCGCTTCTGCCGCCTTCTGAGCGACCTGTTGTTCAAGTCTTACACGTATGCGTTCCGGCAACACAATGCTAGAACTCTGCGAAAGCGGAGCGAACCTGAAAAAAACAAGTTTTTTGTTGTTGTTAGTCACGTGTAGTGTGCTTGAATCTCTGCTGATTCCACTTTCCAGTAAAACTCGTTCGCTCACAGCCAGAGCGGAAACAAAGCAACGTTCAGCTCTTTGTAATTGCCACCCCACTCACAAAATGAAAACTGCAAAACGCCGAAAGAACGAAAAGACTCATGTTGAGCTTGGCAGCAAAAATGTAAGAAAGGCTGACGACAACATACCCTTTGCTGCTACTATCGTTAGAAAGGTTCGCTTCGAGCTCTTCGCTGGTTTTAGCGTTTGCTGACCGAGCTTCGTCCAGAACTTCCAGTCCGAAGAAACCCTCCTGATGAAACGAGCATCACAAACAAGTGTGATAAAAATGAACAATTGCGGCGGCACTGATTGAAAGCTGTAGTCAAGGTAACCAACTCACAAATCCGTAAGCTGGATCAGTTGCACTCGACTCCGTTCACTCAAAATAAGCATGCTTTAAAACGGAAGCAGTGTACGTGGGGCGTTTTACCCATGGCACACAGTCAGTGTTTTTTATGGTGTTTTGAGAGACCGAAACGGCCCCGCAAGTTTTTCCAACGGTCTCTCAAAATACAGCAGAACCTCGCTGCATAACCACCACCAAAATACGCTTTATGACTATCTCGGTATTTAGATGAAATAGTTGCGCTCTCTCAAAATGTCTTAACGGTCACCAAGGTCAAAGCTTAAAACAAAACCTGCACACAGTCGCACACTCGAACCTGGATGTATGGCGGGAATTGGTCGATAAGTCTCGAGCGCTTCTTTCGTTTCTTATGTGGCGGNACCACAGTCGATATCTTCAGCTTCAGCGGAGGCACGACACCACTGACTTGACCTTCGCCGCAACAGATACAAAAAGCGACCATGAAGTTTTTTTTGGAACACGCAAATGTGGTGCGGGTTCGTCAAAAACCGGGTCCTCACCTTCTGCCTTTTCCTCCGTGGCTGGTTTTCCTGTCTCACCTCCAGCAGCTTGTTGGTCGTGGGCGATGGTAATGCCTCCCTCCGATTCGTGCTTGATGTAACTGGAGCTGCATTCTGTTATTTAAACATGGCAGGTTGCTCGACGAAGTGCAAAACACCCATTATTTTCGCTCCAAAAACAGCTACTTTCACGAAACGAGCAAAAAAAGTGTTCAGTCACATAATCCAGCTGAAGAACCCTAATTTAAGGTTGACTTTGCAGAAAAATCATGCGAATTAGTCGTTCTAAAGTAAAATTCGACCTAAAAGCGACAAACGTTTACCACAAACGGAGAAACGGGTTCCGCAACAAGTGTCGCGTAACGAAGAATGGATCAGATGTTAATCACCTTCTGTTATTTCCGACGCACGCATTTTCACATCGTCAGGTTTTTGCGGTTGTTCGAAGCCTCCGGCACTTGGCACGCTCGCTCCGGTTGATATGGTGACTCCTCCTTTTTGAAACCGACCCCTGCGTCCTCTTGATCCGATAAACGAGCCTCTGCCTCTCTGGCGGACGTTAAACCCGCCAATGCCTTTTGAAAGAAAACAATCAAAGTGCAAGATGATACGCGCGCATTCACAGCGCAATTATCTATTTCATGGAGTCCATTAGAAGTAAGGGACTTCACGCAAAATTTCATAAAACAATAAAGCTGATGATGCTTATCTCGCAGGCGAAAAATATGCTTGGTTAAGACCTTAGTGCCTGATTCTTAGTTGTGAACGGATTTCTTTCGATAGACAGTTTTTTTTAACTTTTTTAGTGCGATAAGCAACAAAGCCTTATCCAAAACGGAATAAAAAATAAAACCTGGATTTCTCACCGGGGCGATACGACTTTCTCCTTCGCTTCGCACTCGTGTTTTCACTCAGCACAGGTTTAACTGGCTCAGCGGGTGGTTGACCCGGGGTGGAGTGGAGTTCACCTTCAACAGAAGCCGTGGAAGCATTGAGCGAAACGTCTGAACGAAACAGTTGGGAGCTTGCGCAAAATGAAGCAAAACCTACAAACGAACGACTTTCTGGAACAAGTACACGCATGAGCTCTGTCTGATTCGCGGAGTGGTGTTTCAAGAAATTTGCAAGCAGGATCCGAGCGGTCCTTCCAAGAAAATGTACCAACAAGTTACGGAAATCGTGTGGTCGCATTGCAAAATCTACGTGGAAAGCGAAGAATGGGATCACGATGAAGCGCTTCCAAGCAAAGCAAACTCATTAGTTACGCACAAAACGCCGTCTTTCAAATCTACATTACGACATTCTCTGTGTTCAAAAAAAGGTTTACGTTCGGGGGCACTAACGAGGACCACACGCAGACTGATCGAGATTGGCTGAAGCGAAAGGAATTGAATGGAAGGTGATGCAGAAACCACCGCTCTAAGCATCCCACTTGCGCCAGGCAAGAATACAGCAAAATGAAAACTCGAGAAGAAAATCTTGAAATGGTGAGGCAAAGCAATTGCTTACGCATCAAACATAAGCGAAAAAAACACACCACAACAAGCTCAAGAACGTTTACACATTCCGTAGCGTCAATCGAGTGATCTCAGTAAATCACAGTCTATCTTTTACGACAAAATCGTCTTAAAAGTGAAAACTATTCGTTGTAGAGCAATTCGTATTAATAGGAACATGTTACGATTTCCCATTATGTTTGCTGGAAGCAGTAACACTGTTCATTGGTATTGAACAACTGTTTCAACAAGATTTCAACAAATTTGCCTTGGCAGAGCCTGTGCAGTAGAATCACAGGTTCCAGAAGAGATGAGGGAAGGGTAATTAAGTAACTTCTCGTATCCCATTCTGGCACGACTGTCAGTACGTACCAAAGTGGTGTACGGCTCAAAGATTAACAAAAACACCGTTCTTTCACCAACAGCAGAGCAACACGACACTGCGCTGTATTCGCAATGCATTGAATACGATTTACTCCCTTAAATCCTGCAACTTATTGCTTCTAGCAAGACCTTCCCACACAATGAAAGACATGCAAGATTGTACACATAAAATCAATCAGCAATCAACATCGTTTCTCACAGATGAACTAGATCAGCTATGTCCAACCGGCGTGCCGCATGCAGCCTAGTTTAGGTTTTCGCTGTAATAAAAGTATCCTACATACTGATAACCTGTCCTTTTGGATAATCTTGAATTTGACATTTTCCATGCAGGTGGTCCTCAGTGCCAGTTTGTCACATCTGCACCATTGCAGTTAGGATTCGAACATTTTCAGTTCATTAGCTTAAGCTAAATTTAGTTTGCTAAGATCAAATGAGTCATTCAATGTGCGGCCATGGTTAAGACAGTAATATAATTTTTGGCTCAGTAAGCCATTTGGTTTGGACATAGCTGAACTAGATCGAATACACGGACAGCAAAGCAGGCATCCTTGCCAAAAAAACGTGACTGCTTATGGAAACATGAGGCTTGTATTTTCGTCTATCGAGGGTTACTTTGGTTTTCTACCACGTTTCCGACCTTTTCCACTGTATGAAACGGTCATGAAAGACACTGGAATAGTGGACGGGAAGGATTCAGGAGGGTAAAAACACTTATTTCGATTTGAACAACAACAATTTTTTTCCGACAACACAACAAGCACACGAGTCGATAGAGCGTCGCGTTCGGACATTTCGCAGGACATGCATCGCAACGCAGTCTGTATACGTCCAGGACAACAAATACAGTAGTGCAACAAATCAAACAACATGGTTTGTCACCAGCGTCAAGCTGTTACTGCGCCACACACAAACAAACGAAAGATTTCCACAAGCCACGTCACCAACAGAGAGAGCAAAGCATGCCATAAACAACACCGATGCTTGCTACCAACCGGACGCCGGTTTATCGGTTTGCAGCGTGTCAGAAGCACAAGCAGTTGGTGCGTCTTCAGATATTGCCACTACGGCGTCGGTGTAGGTTAAGTCTGGCGATGAGGCCGCTGCCAGCAATTACAAACGACGTTACGAGCCGACTCGTTGCGGTTGTCACGCCGCGATGAATAAAAATTCCTTGCAGAAAGAAGGGATTCGCTGCCCTAGGGTGGGAGCTGGTGGTGAACGAGAACGGTTTCTCAACACGGAAAGTGCAACACACGCTGCCATCCAAAGTTCTTTTGGGAGCAAACGGAATACTAGAAGCTTCTCATTCACGTAATATTTCGCGTTGCTACCTCGTGTAAATTATGGATTGAACTTTGGAAAACCTGACCCGGTGCACAATGAGCTTTTACGGTTTTCAACGCAAACGTAACCAACTACTTCCGCTTACAAAACCAACTTAACATTGTTGCGCACGTTAATTCCAAAGGATGTTATTGATAAGCCGTCAAGGTGCTTACAGGTAACAGTAAAGCGTGGCACACGATTTTATTTATAAATGCATTGGCACACGTCACTTACTCAAAGGCTGGGGATCCGGTGTGGCAGCTTCAGACTTTACTTCTTGCTGCGCTCCATCTGCTGTTATCGCTTCTTCGGCTGACAACATACCGGGAAGTATGAATCACGTAACGATCAATTTGAAACTTCAAGCGGAAAGTATATAATTTAAGTGGTTTACCTTTGCTGTGCCAGCTCAAGACATAAGGCAGCGCCTTTCCAACCTCCACAGCACTATTTCTTTGAAACAATTGATTATATGCAATGAAGTCCGAAAAAGAACAAACCTTTTGCGCTGATGACCGTGTCTGCAACAGACTGAGCTGATGAAGGAGGTTGAGCTGCAGGAGCAGTTTGTGTAGGTTTGCCAGGTTGTTTCGCTTGACTTTTCCTGCAAGCAATCGCATTTAGATGCTCAAAATCGTTTAGTGACATTGGCAAGCCATGATAAGCTCAATATTGTCACAACTAGAGTGAAAGAAGTCTGGTCAGTATACAGTCACTACTGAGCTGGATTATGCAAGTTGACCGAGGTACAGCCTTCTCATGTTCCAACAGTCATTTTCTGTGCTTGGTCAGTTTTGCAATCGAAGCTAAAACGTAGCGCTACTAATGTAGTATCGTGCAACCTTACGACTGAAACCACTGCACTAAATCGAAAGATTTCAAAGTATTCGTAAAATGGGCGGAGAAGTTGAAATAAAGAAACATGTATGCCGGTGAAGGATGATTTTACTGTGAAACACAGAACATAAAAAAAAACTTTTCGTGCAACGCATACCTACTTGGTAAGCAACAATGAAACCGAACAGTGAAAAACATGCGACCAAAAAAACACAAGCCAGTTACCTTCTTTGCACAGGCGGCTTCTTCTTGTGTGTTCCCATGGATTTCTGCATTAGCTGTTGAATGTACTGGAGACCGGCGCTTGTCAGCGCGACACCATCTTTGTGATATTCCTGAGCAGATATTCGTGTAAACTATAACAGCAGAGCGACGTAATTTAGAGCACTACTGACGAAACGACTTGTGAAACGGATATTGGAGTTGGGGTTTCAAAGGAATGGCGTGTAATATGAAAATCTGAGAAGTGCGCTGGGAAAATTGGTTTTGTACATAATAAAATCACACTAAAACCAGGAAATGATTCAGTCAAGCTTTCACCAACCTCTACTACAGATAAATTTACACTCGTGGCACCGAAACTTTGGTAACTTAAAGATTGACATCTAGCTTTCAGGTTTATAGGCTGCTGAGAACGGTCTTCGCTGTCAAAAAATTGTGAAGCATAAAAATTAGACCAAGTTCTTCAAAACCACAGCTTGAGGTCCGTAAAATGAGTTACAATACGCTTCTCGACACAGGCGAGAACTGCACCTTCATCGACTCGGCATCCGATCGAGTTCTTCCCAAGTATATTCCGCTCGACGGGTCACCATCGACGTTGTGCGGCACAAGGTCGAGATGAGGGGGAGTGCTGCCCTTCGGCCGGCACAAGACGCACATGTAGCCTTTCTCGAGGACTTTCTCGATATCCGACTCGTTGTACAGGAGCTCACAGGAAGAGTGAAGCCACCTGGAACACAACGACCGTCACCAGAGATAAAGGCGTGAGAGAATCAATCCTGCATGGCAGTGAATAATCACTTTCCTGTGATTGGTTCGACCGGGGTTATCCAAGCGGAACGAGTTCCAATCGTTCATACCACACACAAGGTAGACGCAGAAACATTAGTGCCACTAAAACAAACAACCTTTCCTAGCGGTAGCAGATTTTCTTTTAGTGATATTACAACGTTTTATCTATTGTCGTTGCAGCCAGTCCAAAATAACANCACCAAGCACCCCGTACAACGCTCTGCGAAAAACAGTCAACAGTCTGAGGTTAATACCACAAGCAGGGGTGGAGGAACCGTGGGGGCCGCGTGAGCCTAAGCGCCCCACTTTTTGGGGGCTTGCCCCTCACTTTGAAATTTCGCATTTTTCTTAATAAGTTTAAGTAACACGATTAGTATTTGGCCCATTGTTAAAGTAATTCGTTTAATGAAAAAAAATTGAGGAATGTTGGCATTATTATTTGTAATTTTGCAGAATACACCGTGCACAATCTGGTCACCCTGTTCGAGCCTACCTAGGGTGTAGTGCAGATAGGGGTCGTTGAGGGTTCAAAAATATTGCATAAAATTGCTGACAAAACTTATAGGTCATATTTCAATACTTGTGACGTCACAGTTGCCAATTAGAACTGCAGTAAAATAATTTTCCATAGGTTTTGTGACGTGCACTTGTGCCCCCCACTTTGAAAAAGTTTCCTCCACCGCTGACCACAAGCCTCGTGGTCATGCGCACTTCGGTGATTGTCAGAAAATAATCGTTCAAAACTATGTTTTGATATAAAAACTCCCACAACAAAATGAAACGAACAAAAAACGATTAAACTGCTTTAATGTCAACACAGGACCAACATGACATCACCCAAAAAAAGAAAAAAAGCAAACAATGTCCTGAAATTGCGTGGTTTCATAACTTCCTTCTGGCTGTCACTCCTTACCTTTCACAATGCGAGCACTGCATTATGATATCTTCATCTTTGTAAGTTCTTCTGCAAGATGGACAGTGAGTCAGTGATGCGCACGGCCCACACGATGTATAGTTTTCAGCCCAGTCACAATTCACACCAGGGGAGGAGGTACCGCAATGAGTGCAGCGCACACACCTGGAAAAACAAACTAAACATTAAATAACTCGCAATTTTTATATGAAGGCATCAATTTCATCACATCAAAGGGTGATAGCTGACAAAACTGCATTGTTCACCTTTCTTTCCAGTTGGTCTATGCAAAACGAGACCAGTTGACTAAACTGACATGTCCGTTATAAATGATTTACCTATGAGCGGGATGACCCTTCTTTTTCGCATTNAGTAACTGGTGTGAAAAAAAGAGCATTTTGGAGCAGTTACCAAAAAACTAGCAAAATGACAACCGAATTCAATGAAACCTTGCTATTNAATCTTTGCAAACACGACTGGGCGAGAGTCACAACCTGATAGAGCGTACGCAGAGGAATGACATGAAGCAAACTGACTGAGCGAAACGGTATCTCACCACTTGCATTTCCAGCCACCTTTAGGAACATGCTGCAGTGGAGGTTTCAAGCAGTATGTATGATAAGAGATGTCGCAATCATCGCATAAAAGTAAGTGAGACGGATTGTCTGCAGCACCGCATTCCTCGCACACCTGCGCAAAACAGCGTCAACTCAGAAAAACGAAATCAACAAGTAATGATTTTGATTGCATGTCCATACTACTAAAGCGTGAATGACAGTCTGCAGGCCGTTGAAGGTTAGCACTTCAGTTGTGTAAGTCTGAACTCAGAACACGAACAAAGTGCAAATAAATCTGCCAACACGATATATACATTATATACACGGTATATATATATGTACTCGTATGTATTTGAATTCTTAAGAATAAAACAGCTAACCTATGTCTAAAAGGTCTGCTCTGATAAGAAATGGAACATAGACCCGTATCAAAAGGGAATTTTAAATCAGAGCTGGTTCTTTTTGGCTTCCAGAATTCTTGTTACCTGCTTTTTTCTTAAAGATTAAGCGCCGAGCATTGGCCAGATAGTTGAGACGCTGGTTTCCAGCGCAATAGATTCACGCGTATTGGCTGACTTAGACTCGCTTTATTCGCATTCAGAAACGCAAATTTTAAGACTTTTTTATTTGCTTTTACGACGCAAAGTTCACGGCCAGGTCAGAGCGAGAAGCGATTAAGAGTTGCGAAAAAACAATTCGCTTTGACCGAATTTCCAAGGAAGTTAGATCACGAAGCTGATGATGCTCAGCTGTGGCATGACCGCGGTCTAGCAAAGCAAGTTCCAAGGCTCACCGTGCAATCCAAACACCGCCAGCCTTTCCTCAGGACGACTTTCGTCAGTTTCAGGTTGACACAGTAAGGGTGGTAACACTGGCCGCACTGCGAGCACGCTATCAGTCGGCCTTCGGCGCCGTGCCCGAAGCTGCCGCACACGACGCACATGTCCTTGAAAGCGAAACAACAGTTGTAACAAAAGAAAAAACAAAAAAACACCCGAAGTAAATGATTCGCATGCGCACAATAAAGAGCAAAAGCTAATGTCCGCTATCATTACCTGATTGAGCGTGAAATTATCGTCGGCAGAACACAGCACGACAGTGTTGTGCATTGAGTCGCCGTATTCCTCATCCGCGCTCTCCGGGCCAACCTCTGCAGTGGCAAGCGCGCCGGCCGTGTTTTCTAAACAAGCAGCAAATGAAGTTTCAGGTGATCCTTAAAACACTCACACAAGTATTTCCAGTAAATATCGACATTTTAACCTCCACAAATACCACACTAAGGAGTTAGGCATAACTACATACGCTCGAATGTCTTCATCCGATTAGTCCTAGTTTTATCATTCACGAAAATAAGTTCCGCTTCTCATAATCAGCAAATAAACAAGTTTTGTCTCATATGGGCAACGTCAACAGTATTTCAAACAGAATTCATAAATACGAAACGCACGACGTCCATGCAAGACGAAACTTACAGTGTTTCGCTGAAATACGAATAACCAAATTAAGCTTGTTTTATAAATGGCAGCACTAAAAGTGATTTTGATCTGCATCAAAATCGTTTGACTGTAGAGGATTGCGAAAATTTTAGAAAAAAGGGACGTGATTTGCCAACATCAACTACAATCGGCAAATGCGCAATCATTATGCACATATCTTGTTGATTCCAACTTCATTACCTTTTGATTTTACACAATTTTCTTTTATCAACTTCTTGTGATTTTTCTCAGTGATAGAAAGCAGAAGAGGGCAACCTGTGAATATCCTTCAGACGCATAATTTAATTTTCGGGACAGGTGGAATGTCGTGGAACCTGAAGCTTGTACATCCGTCTTATCAAACAATGGTCTTCTTCATGCAATCAATACCACACAAAACTATGGATCCAACTCGTAACACTTATTAAAGTTACAAGGAAAGACGAAAACTGCAAATGCAGCCACCTTCAGCTGGTCCCGTCCGCCAGCTTCATAAACAACCCACTGAATGAGAGAAAAAAGGTCCATAACAAAGATATACTTAGGTAGACAATGTAACAACTTGCCGGAGTTCGAACCACGATGCCATCTACCTCGCGACCTTCTTCTCGCCCCAACGTTAGCTGCCGATTGGGACAACGTCCCGATTCCACCGGGACTCGATTCACTGACAGGCAAGCTGGCTGCTAGTCCTCCTTTGGGCTTGCGACTTGCTCGCCTGCGATGCAAATATCACACAAACCTGCGATATCTGCTAAAAAAACAACGAACTGCCATATTTCCCACAAAATCGAACCCACAAGCAAACTAAAAAATAACGCAACAGTGTTCTCATCTGACATCAAATTCTCTCGAACTCCACACCAGTCGTCCAAACAGAACTTCCAGCCCCCCTAAATTGAAATGATAAACACTGTAAGTCAGGATTTTTGTCAAATTTTAGGATGCCAAGTCCCCCCTGCACAAACGTAAAGCTCCCCTATTGAAGATTTTCTGGCGACGGTTCCGCTCCACACGCAAAAAAACAACCACCAAAAATGCTCTNACATCTCAGTTATCACACCTCTTCTAAAAAATCAGNATTTTTTTCTTACTGCAGCAGTTTTCAGGCACTCTACAGGACATAGATAAAGATATTTAAAACCAAGTATTGCGACAGGAACGCAGCCACTTCCAACCTCACAACCACTGCAAACCTTATGCCCAATTAGAAAATTCTTGAGAGGTTTGAAATTTACACACATACTTGAAAACGCATTATGCAACGGCACTTTTCAAACTTGAACAACCATTTATTGCAGCCATTACCCTTTTCCTTTGTTGCAACCTTTACCCCGAGCGCTTTTCACGCTCGGCCTTCGTCTTGCTCCGAACGGTTTTCCTTTGCCAAACATGGTCCCGGGTTTGCCCATGCCGGCGCCTCGAGATGGCTGCGGTGATGACGCTGCCAAACAAGTAAGTTCAATCGCAGCGGTTACAGCAAAGCCTGTTATAAACAGGGATCGACGATTGGCAGGTTCAAGTCTAACTTAGTTTCCAGCGTGTTATGTACAACGTGCATTACGCAATTACGAAATCGCAATGAAGTCAAAACATGGTCATGTCGCTGAACGGACGCTAAGAGACCTTGAATTCAAGCCTTACGAAAAGGTAATATGCTGTGTCTGACTTCAATAAAAAATCTGCGCAACATAGCCACCTGTAGACCCATGCTTCTGGCTTGGCTTGACTGGCGAATGCGGTTCCGATGACAGGCGGCGAGGTCTTCGCCTGGTGGTCCAGTCCACAATATGTCTAGTTTCGTAATGCTCGTCAAAGGGCATGGGACTGACGCTCACAACAGGTTGAAATGCTTCTCCGCTGAACAGTCCACTCAGAGTGTCCTTGAAGCAGCGACGAAAAAGGATGTTGCCGTTTAAAAATATGTTAAGTGCTCATTGCACCCCCCAAAAACACAAATGTTGCAAAGCACTAAAGTGCGTTTCATAGATTTAACTTGACGCGGTTAAAAAAAGGAAAACAAAATTGAAAGTTGCAGCAAATGAAGACATCAGAAACACTTGTCCTGACGTCGAAAGCTGGCAGTGGAAGAAGATCCAACACTCCACGTGTTCCCGCCTATAGCAAACTATGAACAACGTATATAACTTCTTTTAAAAACAGGCCACTCGCGTCGTGTTCAGAGGTTTTCGGGTAATGGTTTGCTCAATGTCAACCGTCTGTATAGCAAGTAACGTTGTCCTTCGTAAAACAAGTGAAGGTAGGATAAATATTAGAACGAACTTTTACCTGACTTTCGGGGTCCGGAAAGACGGAGCCATTATGACTGTCCAAGGAAGCTTTTCGGTCAAGGCCAACGACTCGCGTGGAAAGCATGTTCTCACTGCTCCCAGCTCTCTTCGGATTGCCAGCAGAGAATAGCATTGGGTCTGTGCTGCTGCCTGAACGAACGTAATCAGGTGCATTGCAGGACAAACCTCAAGTTTTGGCAGCATATCAAATGTAAACAATGGCAAACATCAGTACCGACCGAAACAACCGCATTCTTTCACCCGTTGTTACGTACCTTTCATTCCTGAGCAGCCGTCCGATTCCGCACTAGACGATAGGTGCGATCTTTTCTTATGTACCTTCGAATAAACGCTCTCCTCCATCGCTTCAGGCAAATCCCGTATTTTTTCTTGGACGCCCTGCAACAATCCCAGACTGGAAGCGTCTTTCTCCTCTGGAGCGTGGCAGGAGCTCGGTTCTTCGACGTTATCAGGCTCATCTCTGCACTTTGGACAGCTGTAGTCGCTACCCATACTGCAGTACTTGTCCATGTCAACATCTTCACAGCCAACATGAACCTGCGAAAATGCAATGGAACATGCCGGAATCATTCCACGCGCTTAACCTGCTACCGTTTGCTCTCGGAAACGCGACAGAATGGAGTCTTTCGCGGTAGAGTCAGGCATGGTCTGAATCAGTTTCCAATCACACAAACGCTTTTTTACAGACCAGGCCAAGCTGCTGTTGGCTGTAAGAAAGTACTCACCCAGCGTTTACATTCGTTGCAGTGTAGCATTTCATTCTTATCACCGTCTGCTGGATATGATTTGCCACAAACTGGGCAGCAAAACCCTTTGCAACGTTGCTGAAAGCAGTCGTCGCACACCTGGCATTAAAAGAAAGAATAAGCATCTCGTGGTCGTTGGTCACACATTCCACAATCCATTCACACGCAAAAACTTACATAATTTCGCCGCACAAAAGGAAACCGAATGTGCTTTAGATCGCTAAATACAAACACACACCGCTTTTACATAAATGACAGCCAAAGTTTGGCGAAAAAACATGAAAAGCCCGTACAGCAACGCGGCTGGCTGACCTGATCGTTGCAGTGCCACTGCGATGACGTTGTAGCTGACTTTGAATCACAGTCTGTGCATTTTCGGCAAACCTAAATGGTAGACCAAGAGACTAGTCACTAAAACAACCACAAACCCACTCCAGCAAAAGCACCAAGTCTCCGCGGCGACATTTCCACGAACCATGCCGCCAGCTACCGACGGCAAGAAGTAAGCTGATATTTTTGTTTTCCTATTTACGACACGATCCAGTCACGAACGCATCCATCTTACCTGACAGCACCAACCATTCTTTGGAATGAAGGACATGGCCGGTTGCAGGCAGTAGGTGTGATAGCCCTTGTCGCACGAATCACACACCAGCATCTTATTGTCATCTCCAGGTTGCCTGAAAAAGCAGAAAGTATTGAGACGAGAGAGTGAACACGCGCGCAAACATTGTATCCTCGTACTCTGTAACGTGCGCTGTGCAGTAACAAACCTTCCCACAAACGCTTCGAATGAAATAAGAGTGAAGATAAGACACATCTTGACTTCATTTCATTGCCAGGAGAGGATGCAGTCTGTTTGGACTGTTTGATAAACTCGAGGAACTCAATGGAAATGTGAAAACTTCTTTGACCGATCTCTCACCCACTTCATATCTCATGCATTGCATATGGCCGTGCTCTGTACATCGAGCATATCTTGCTAGCTAATGTAAGTAGCGCAGCTGAACATTCCGACTGTGAGCCTTTTTTGCAGTCATTGCCTCTGGGTGAAAATGATGATAAATCTCAAGATACCAAAAGAAATACAGCATCCCGGTGCTGAGGTTTACAGTATTTGGGATTTATAGCATTTATGCTGTGAAACAGAGATGAGCTTTTGTATTCGTTAACTCGTACCAGTAACTGTCGACCGAACCTAAAAAGTTTATTGCCACGTGTTACGCGAAAATCCAAGCGAGAAAGTTGATGAGAATCCTTGAAACTACATATCAGTATTACAATTAAACTTCTCTGTCATCTTGACATTTACCTTGCATTTCACGTAACGATGGTGAAGACTTCGATATTCTGGATTATTTTCGAAGCTTTTGGGGGAAGCCTATTCTTTTAGGATATTTTTTTTTAATATTCTAGTCTATTTTTTTCTCGAAGGTAAAATTAAAGAGGTGGTGTTGACTTAACATCAACTTCCACCATGGGTGTCAACACAACTTGACATGACGACTTGCGCCTTATCAGAATAATGTTCTCCAAAGAAGCCGCGTTTTTCGATTGTCATGCCTTTTCTTTGCAGAAGTTAGCTGCTCGAGGATTAATAAAACTAAAAACCAATGAAAAAAACAAAAATATAGAACAAGATTTTACATCAAATTACCCCGGGACCATGTTGAATCAAACCATTAAGCCAAGCAGAATAGCCTGAAGTATTTTTATACCAGTACGATCGCTAGTGTTGTCTTATCGCGTCTCGAAATATCATGAGTGCGGTATTTAAATTTCCGATCTAATAAAGTGACAATTACTCAAACCTGCATGTCTGGCAAATCTTGCACTCTGGACACTGCCATCCGACACGAACAAGAGGACTAGCATCGACGTGCAAGCAACTTCCATGGAAATGATGACCGCACGAAGTGCAGAAGAGAAAATCGGAAATTTCGCCTGCGTTGCACAGTCGGGTTAAACCAAGGTTAAACAACATTGAGGTAGCTATGACGGAATTGCTGTATTAACGGAATGTGAAAAAAATAGTCAGCTACAGCATACAGGGTCAAGACGCATAAAAAATTTGGCAAGACTGATCGCCGCGATGTCGAAGTGAATGCAAGAGACACCCTGACACGATTTTGAAAATTCGCACAGTCCTGGCATATTCGCTTAACAGTCTGCTTTTTTCCTTGAGCTAGCTTATACGTACAGAAAAAGTTAGGCCACATTGAATTTTCAGCAAATACCTGTTTCATCACACAAAGCGTTCATACCTATATCATCGCACAAGGCGCAGCTCAGTTCTTCGGCAGATGCGATGGAGGGCGCTTGTTCCAGATGCTCGGGACAGACCAGCAACAAAGCTTTGATATCCTGAAGGTAGAAATGGATGGCGTTAGAAAAGTAGGGGGGGGATAGTAAGTAAACATTATGTCAAGCGTCGGTTGCATCATTACTTGAAAGCAGCCACTGCCCGCAGCACACGGGTAGTGATAAAAACGATCGCATCTTGTAGCTTTGCATTTGATGGTTGCGCCGTACCGTCCACAGTAACTGCACTTCTGGGTCATTCCGCTGTGCACAGCCTGCGAGAAACAAGGCACGTGCACTGGTAAAATACTCTGTTAAAGATATCAGCATTTCTTACTTAAACTGTTTTAAAACATCGTGAATCAATAGGGAAAAATCCGGTGAAAAATCGAACAAAAACCATTAGAGCTCGGACAACATTACGAAAACGTAGGCATAAAGTTTGTTGATACTTTGCAGAAAAAAATGCTGAAAATTCTGTTATATGGGCAGAACAGGAAAAAAGTGTGACATTTTTTTCAGTCGTCCGTACATTTTTGCAAGTAAAAGTGGAACTATTCAAAAAGCTACTAATGTCATCATATTTGGAAACATAAATTTTGGCAAAAATTTCTTGCCCAAATATTTGAGTTCCCGTAAGGCTATGATCAGGACAACAATCAAAATGCAATCACAATTATAATGAAGAATGCTTCAAACACCCAACTGTTGAAATCTTGCTCTGTTGTACATGTTGAATGCTTCATCGTTGCCGTATATATGCGAAGTAATGAGACAAAAACTACATTCGGAAGAAATATATATGCCCAGTATCTGACCATTTCCCGTCAATAGTTCAATATTATTAGCGCAACGGCAGGAAGGTGAGCTGTACTGTACTAAACCGAGATCTTGCTGAAGCGCGTGGTACTTGTGTCTGGTTTAGAGTGACGCGTATTTCATGACCAGTCAACATAACGTCGTCGCCACTATAAACCTGGAATTCACCACGATTGTGTTTCTATCCTCCATATCAAGCACGCCAGAAACAGTACCTTGTCAACGCACAGAAGTTGATAAAGTTCATTTTGCGTCACTCCTTCCGACCAGGCAGCACAACAGTGATGGGCTGTCACATGACCTGAATAAAAAATAAATTACAGTTGATGAATGCGTGCATTGAAAATAAAACAACCAACGCAACTCCCAA
>JGI24159J19872_10004587_pt1 | contig 17642 bp, 14 predicted proteins | sample Ectturendosymbi4_FD_19872 | JGI IMG/M metagenome (IMG submission 19872) | reverse complement strand
AACTGAATAATGTGTGGTTGTAATTTGAAATAGCTTTTTAATCAAAGTCACAATTGAAATTTTCATGGGTACACATCTTTTTGGGTCACCCTGTACTTGAAAATTCCCACCAATCTTGTTTATGCTAATTGAGTTTTTTTACCGCAGCTTAGCTTCATAGAGAGCCAAGTGCACTGGTAATGACAAATTATGAAAAATTCTGCGATAAAATCACGGCGAGTGTTGGTGTTTTTAGTAATTATCCGAAAAGGTCATTACATGTTTTAATGATCACCACTGACGTCACACAATCAACCAACCATGACGTAGGTAGAATGGCTAGATGGGACCGCCACTACAACATTCGTAACGCCGCTCCTGAATGCTGTTATCTCACTTCTCAGGCTTCTGCACTTCTTTAAACTGTCTCACGAGGAACAAGTCATTTCCAATGCAGAACACTTGGTTCGTCCAAAGAAGTTTATCGAAACTAAAAAAGTGCGAATGGGTTATTACCACGGTGGGGTGGGCCATGCTCGGTAATTAACACAGGGCAAAATTCGCTCTTTTACGAAGGTGCCCCTGACAAATACTCGATTTTATTCTCGCCATCCAGTAAATAACACAGGAGAAGTTAGATAAGACATTTCCAATATTTGTAAGGTGTTACATGATGATTTTATGCACCTATGACGACAATCGCATTAAAAACGAAGATGCGTTCAATAAGAAAGCTTAAACAGGCGCTTAAAGAAAATGACTTCAATGACGTTTAGGAACAGCTTGACGGCGATGGAACATGTGAAACGTTCAACAACCGTAGAAAAAAAACAGCTTGATCACGTTCGTGAACACGGTGAAAAGTACCTACAAATACTAACTGCCACCGTCGTCCGGTAGCAAGAGCATTTGGACGTGGCGTTGAGAAGTGGGCGAACCGATACGCGCGCGAAGCAGGGTTCCGACGGGCGGGGTCTTCGCCAGAAAAGTCCTGGCGCCATCAGAGCCCGGTGTTTGCTCGGCGCACTGCGCTGGCACCTTCTGTTTGGCACTTCCTGCTTCGCGCCGTGGGTCGGTTCGGGAGGCTTTGGCGCAAACCATCGCTGCATCGCGCTTCAGATGAAGAAGTTGTGCGACTCCGATGCCGGGAGATGTGTCGTCGTTGCTCGCCTTAACGATCTTTTGCACGCCGTTCTCGTCGGTCATGACGTACACGCCTACGTCAGGGCTGCTCAGGGGAGAAACCCGGTCACGTTCGTCGCCACTTGGCAACGGGCAGACGCCATCAACGTGGAAACCGCCAATGGCGTCTAATTTGCAGGAGTCTTGGGAAAGTTTTCTGCGTTTTGAAATCAGCACCGGGGACGGATTTCGCAAAACGCGCTTCCTTCGCGGCCAGCGTTGGATGTGATCGCCGTTGGGCGACGGCTTTTTAACCGATTCCACGCTTGATGGAGTTGGTACCCTGGCACACTTTCGCTTAGCCGGTGTGGGTGTCCGTATAACAAACTGGTCAATGGGCCCCACGGTCTTGTTGGCCTCGTCCACTGATGCGGGATTGTCGCCATCTCGAATCTGCGCTTGGCACGAGAGTGGCCCCGTCTCTTTAACAGGTGTCACCAGAGCATCGCCAAGTGATGACTCTGCCCGGCCGTCGTTATTGGAAACCTCGGGACCGGTTTTCTTCAAATGATCAGCAGTGGCCGGAGGTTCGGATTTTGCTTGGCTCATTAGACGGGCCAGTGAGGACCCTCCGTTCCGAGAACCATTGGAATCGGCGCTGTATGACGAAAAGGGCAAGAGAACTGGAGTGGGGGGCGTGGCAGGTAGGTCCATACAGGTGTTTAGCTTGGACGGAGTCGTACAGGACAAAGCTTCCCTAAAATCGGCCTCTTGTCGCTCAGGATCGAAGGTCGAGGTTTTCAGCAATGTAGGTTGGACGGGGGAGGAGTCCTCACCCGCTCTCTCGCGCAAAGCGGATGGTTGGGCGTCTTGTGTGGCATCTAGGTGCTCTCCACGATCCGGAAGAAGATCTAAACTCGTGGCGCCAGGAAGCTCAGCTACGGGTTGTGAGGTCGATGCGTCATCGCTACCAGTAAGTTTATCTGGTGTTTCCTCTGTGGTAAGGTGCAAGCGGCGTCTGCTCCGCAGTGATCCTGGTGCTCCGGATTTGGACGACGCGACTGCTCCCGTTGCGCCGGAATAGGAAAACAACAAGCTCTTCGGCGTCAGAATACCGCTTGTTTCGGCGGAATCGCACTGAAGGCCAGTGCTGCCTGGCCGTGGTGTGGGAGGGACCGCTTCGTGATGTTGTTGGACGATCTCGGCGCGCGCGACCGTTCTCGACTTCCCGCTTTTGTCGTCGCGGTAGAAGGAATGGCGTCTCGTCAACATGATCGCGTGACGTGGGCTCCTGCTGCGGATGTACAAAAACATGGCGGTGCTTATCACGGCCAGCAAGCTGCCAATGGTCAGAAAACACTATGTTTCTCTCTCGGACGAGCGGTTTAAGATAAAAGCGAAAGGTCACCTCAAAGTACAACTTTTAATTTTTACAAGCTACCATTGTTCTTCTTTTTTTTAGAAGGTTCTTTTAAGCAGACCTACTATGCTCTGTGCGCGAGGTAAAGCAACTACTCAACGGTTTTATCTGCTTTTTCATTTGCACTCACCGACACGGCTTGGCGTCTGCTCCTTTCACAGGCACTTGGCCTTCTTTCTTTAACGGCGACTCTTCGACCACAGCGTCGGCCAAGCTGCCCAGACTCCTACTGCTTCCGTAGCTGCGCCTCATGCGCAGACGTTGACGAGCGAGCGCGGTCATTCTCTGCTTGCCCGCAGGAGTGTCGATCACTTCTGTCTTGCGTAGTCTGCGCTGCTGGTCGCCTAGGCAACGAACAAACGTCACATGCGACTGTGGCTTGTGCTTCATCGTCACCAGCGTGTTCAAACGTCGACGATGTTACTCGGCCAATCACCAAAGCAGACACACGCGAGAAACACGACCACGCGGTTGAATGATACTGTCCATTCGCGTTGAAAGTCTATGCCAAGAATAACGACAACGCATGTTTTCTACGATAATAGTTCGTCGCCTCACAATAACATCTTGATCAAGTTCAAGCGGAATAAGAAAAACAAAAATTCTGTACAATGTAAGAAGGTAACCTGGGAACTTACGCACGAAAATCACCGTCAAATTACACTTACCTTGTCGAGCCTTACTGGGGGTTGCCTTCGCATGATCTGTAGAACTTTTCGCTTTATTCCGAGTTGCCTTTGAGGGGGAAGCGAACAAGTCACGTCTCACTCTGCCAACATCTCTCTCATCTAAAAGACAAGAACTGCGTTTTCGCAACGATCGGACTAAACGCACAATAATGGCCACTTAATTTGTTTGAGACAATCAATCGGTTCACAAATATCTGGAAACGCTGCTTTAGCAAAGCTTCTGCAGCGACGACAACTGTAAAGGACGTTTCGTAATGTTACCGGACCACAGCATAATGAGATAACTTTTTACGCCAAACACAACAGAGCTGTTGGCGGTCTGGGCCATGTTTGGTTAAAATGTGCCCCAAAGTACACAGGAAACTTCAGGCTCACAAAAAAGAGGAGACCTGAATGTACAGCAGCAAGCGACTTGAGACATGCGCACACGCGTGCATTGCCGACTTTTACTCTTCCTCAACTTTCTTAATGATCACCCAACACAGTGTTTTTTAACGGGGTACCCAGGGACCCAGTGAAAAAATCTGGGTGTTCCCAGAAGGAATGCCAAAGTAAACCACTTATCCGCCTTATCACAGTAGTGTTCGTTCTTTGATCATGCACCCCCTGAAGGTGGCGAAGACGAGGGGTCCTGGGTTGGAAAGCTTAAGAACCACTGACTCAACACTTCACGATCCACTGACTGCAGATGCTTTAACGCACAAATCAGTGCTCATGTGTAAGCACGTATCGAAAAACCGAGAAGTTGCGATGTAAAATGTTCGATGCTTTCGGCGAAGCGAAGGAGTTTATGTGGTGAACCGCTTAATAACTGTGCAAGGATAAAAAATGCTGCGCTGACGAGCAGGGAACACATCCCAGGCAACCTAAAAAGAAAAATCGACCTCTTGCGTTCTGAGACTGGTTGGCCTTTTTAGCGCTGCTCCTAGTGACAATTCTTCTCTCCTGGTCGGGGATGTGCTTGCGAGTGTCTTCCAACCTAGTCGACGAGAACAATCTTGATTTGACCGAATCCAGCGTTTTTGATCTGCATGGTATGTTTTAACTTCAATGTTTCTGGTCGAGAATCGCAGAATATGTTCGAAGCAACATGTTTTTGGATTAAAAAAAACAACAAAAGAACATCACGAGTTTCCAAGTGTTTGATCTTGTGATCTCTTACAAACATAATGTTCGAATAGAAAAACTTTGGCTATGGGTGGAAATACGACCTAAAGAACAGAGGAAACGGGAAAAGGACAAACACCAAACCTGGAATGGCAACTTGCAGAACCAAGTTTTCAAAATAAAACTTTCAAATATTGACCAACCTTGATCTCTTAACATCACCAGCCTTGGCAGTTTCCGGCACAATGATCTGACGCGAGTTGATGCGTCTGATACGTGACGTGGGACGCGAGCGAATCTGCCTGAAAACCAGATCATAACTGCTCCTGAAGATGGTCAGGCAACTGGTGTAAGCAAACGAATAGCGCCAACGTCGTGGTAGGAATGCAATACATTCCCCTGCGGGAGGTTCAATAACGGCGACAGCAAGTGGCACTGTGCATCAAAAGGATACGCTGAGAGCGATGCGAATTTGAATTATTGTGCTGAGACAAGCTTTGAAATTAAACTTGAAAACAATATTTCGATGAATTTTCAAATGTTAAATTTTAACCCAATCTACGAAATATCACAAACTACTTTTGGGCTAGTGTCTCTTGTACTAAGAATTTTGGTCTAATTCCAACAAAACTTCACACTGCCAGCTTATGCACTACTTTCGCCCACTGAGGAGAAAAGTAAAGAAATCTGCTAAAATGGACGGATAATTATGTTTCTTCAATTTCCACAGCAGATAACACTGCACTGATCAAAGCACTGCTTCTGTTGGTGGTTAAATAAAAAACATCAAGCACTACACACTGAGCATTGCATTACCACGTGAACAACGAAACAGTCAAAAGAAATTTGCCGTTTATTGAAAAGTCAGTGTTTTTCCAGCAACTTCCCAAGCATCGCCCGGCAAAAATCTTATTGTCGCAGTCATCAGAAAAGAGCCACATTGCTTATTACTGGGCGATGCATCAACAGCAGGCAAACATTCCGTGTAGTCTGCGATTTCAAGCGTGATAAGATATTTGCTGTGCTAAGAAAAGACCTGCTGATACTGAGAACGTCGAATCTCTAGCTTCGAACGTTTGCCCAGCGGTTTATCAAACAAAAGATGAAGAAAGGAAGGGCAACGCATGCGGCTCCTGGCGAGATCAGCACGACCAAAAAACGCGCTAACTTGCTACAGGGATATGGGTTACGAAGTAAAGCAGAAAAAAGCACATAAAACACCCAGTAATGTAGTCAACATGAACTCCTTCGATTAGCGTGATCTGACGACCGATCAGCTTTAAGAAAACATTGCGATCTTCGAACAAATAAGTGTTGTCTCGCATTACAAATTAGTCATCAAAGGGTTCTGTTTATCAATACACTGAACTTAAAACCCCACTTCTACACGTCGTATACACTGATCTGCTGGAAGAAAAGGTTTTGTCAGGGATATCTAGAACGCCAGGTTTTGTGCCTCATGCGTTTCTGAAGGGAGGCGGTTGAAAAAATACGTTTTTTGCGAGGTAAAGAAAAACAATTTGAAGGATGAGAAGTAAAGCGCCTGTTTTTTCTCAACACTATTGACCAAGAGACAACATCTACAAATTACGACTTTTTGTTCACCACCTTTGGGGCAGACAAGCGACAAAACCAACAATAATGTCGTACTTGTTCAGATCAGGAGATTCGGTTGAACCTCGACTACCGATAGAACTCAGTGCGGAAAATGGACCCAGGCTCGGGACATCGTTCGCAGACCCGGGTGCAAAAACACTGTCGTCTCCAGGTTTGTCTGCGTCATATTGCTGAAGTTCGTCGGGGATCGGCAGCATCAGGTCACTGTAAACCTCGTATAAAATCTTCCCGCAGGATGATGAATACCTGCGTAGAATCGGACACCGCTGGTCAGAAAACGACTTCCTTATCAACATGCGCGACATGCTCACGGTGGCGGTTTGGTCCTTTATTGGGCAGAAGAAGCTCAGTGCTAATTCGGTAAGGGCGAGCAGCAGAAAAAGAATAAATTTCTTTTTTTTACCGACTTGTCTGTGGCGGTACACCACACAATCAGGTCAAAAGGATGGTTCAAAATGTTGACACATTAGTTGGATATAATTAACTAGACCTCATTCTAGCTTATTGTGATTGCCATAGGTACCATGAAAAATCAGAAATGGAAATAAGAAAAAGTTAAAATTTCATTTCTGAAGTGCTATACAAAAAACTCACGTTATTAAATTCACTTCAGAAGGTGATTCTGAACTCAGTGCATGACTGCACCCTGGCATTGCATTTTTTCTTTTTACATAACGCGAAGTCTTACTTGGACAACAGACAATCCTTCAAAAACGACTTCATAGTTGTCAAGCTTTCGGAAACAGAGACAAGGCGAAGAAGGTCAATGATGGACGACGCTTCATTCATAACGTAATCGTCTTCACATACATCCGGAGCGGAAAGTTTAAAAACAGCCCATTCTACACGCAACAGGATTTGGAGCTGGCACCTGCAGAGAAGAGGGGTGGTGAAGGTGGCTCTGCACATCGGCTCAACAAATCAGTGTTACGCGTGGCGGCCGCGCCAGTTACATAATTTCTTTGTTTCACATCTTTACACCAAGTATCATTCCCTGTTCAGGACTCCTTGTTTAGAAAGTGATCACGCGGAACGATGACCAACGTCAATGACACAAACTTGATTATAAAGATCAACCTAAAAAAGCAGATGAAAAAAATGCGTGTGCGTCTTGATATATTTCCCTATGCAACGCAAGCACAAGGTTAGGTCGTGCAGTCAGAGATACGGTTTTTGCAATTTTACGCCAAACAATTCCTTACTCAGTTCGCTTCCGTTCTGCAGTCATGTTTCGACTTCGTATCACCGCTGCACGAAGAAAAACCTTTTGATGTAACATCTTGCATACGTCAGCAATCGCACTGACACCTGCGGGAAGGATTATACATGAAACAGGATAAACGCTCAGGAATGCCACAAGAAAAAACGAGGTATTCGATATCAAACACGAGATGAACTGAAATGAGGTTAAAACACGAAGAGTGATAAAAGAGAAAGAACATCTCACAAACGGTGTACATGTCTGCTTGGACATTGACCAAAACCTTTCACAGCATGCGATGCTGAAGCCACCAACACATGCGAACGAGACATGTGAACTTCACCTACATCAACAATTTCGTTGGTTGATCTATTACCAACCTGGATTTTTAGATACACAGCAATAAAATGTTTGATTGTCTTCTCTTCTGGTATCTCTTTCTTTTGACGGATATTTACCGGATAATTGACGCAGTCTCGGATATCCAGCAACCCCAGTGCGACGACATACAAATCAACAAGTTGTGCAATTAACAGCCATGTTTCGACTCAAATCAATGACTCGACTTTGACTTAAACAGCATTTTCCAATGACTCAGTGCTTTTGGGTTCCGTTTCATTAGAATAAACCTTTGAAACAACATGATCCACAAGCTACTTCAATTGTTTCAACTTGTTTGGATTCAATTCGACTACGAACTGCAAAGTCGCGTTTAAAACGAGTGGCAGTTGTTGCCCCGTCTGTGTTTGTTTGTTTGTTGCAGGGATGCCAGTGAGGGTCGGCCAGGGCCTGAGATTATCGTTGGCTTATTTCAACATTATATTCTGCAAAGTTATATCTGAAGAAGAACAAAAAAGGAGAAAGATGAAAAGAAAAAAAAAACGAAAACAATAACCATATGCACATGAACAGACACGCAAAAAGACAAGAAAAAAATCAGGAACAACAAAAACCGGTTAGGTCTATTGAGAAATGTCGGCGTTTCAGGACCACTGGTGGGTCCCGGGATACCCGAATGGTAGTATTTTGATTAGATCTTGGAAACCTAAGGACTTATTCACTGAACTGGAAATGAAACCTTCATCTACAAGAATCGTCTTGATAATCGGAATTAACGGGAGATGTAAGTTAAATGGTATTTAAAGAACGTATAGTGTTCGGTCTTTACAGCACCACATTGGCACATTCGATTATAGTGCCATCGATGTTGAGTTTACTTTGGCTTAAACGCAGCATGCACAAGATTGCAGTTGCGTAACGGTGCGCAGGAAATCAAACTTCGGCAATTTTTGAAAAAATGATCATTGAGGGACTCAATTTTGCGTGGGGGTAGCGATACACTGAGTAAAATGCGATAAATAGTAGGAAAGCTTTTAAAAACTTTTTGAAGCAAAGACAGAAAGGGAAGAAGGGTAAGGTCCAACAAGTGTGATACGAAATGCAATAGGAATATGAAACCGATGGTGGAGATGTATTGGCGTGGGACCCAACCAACTCAAGATATCCTCATGTGGCCCTGAGACAGTTATGGATAAAGATTTAACGCTTTCGAGAATGGCGTCTGCGGCAGAACAGTTAAAACAATTTTTGTAGTCAAGGACGGACAAAGCATCTGCATGATAAATAAAGTACCAGAAGTGGATGCCTGGGTGAAAGGTTGTGACCAGTGTATGAATCGAATTGACCTGAATTGACGTTTATCGCCATTCATTCACTCGAGACGGAAAGTCGGAAACGACTTTTCGTTTCACCGCTGCTCTTGAAACAGTTGCTTGACACAAGTTCTCGTTTTACACCTTTTCTGGGTGCTATCTTTATGGAGAGCTTTCTACAGTAGTAAAAATCTTCGTTTTCTGTATAGTTTGGCCGTGTAAAATGTGTGCAAATGTAGGATTCGCCAACATACTCGACCTGTCCCATATCAGAAGCAAGTCTGCATAGTCTGTTACAATATCGTAACCCTGCAGCGACGACATAGCGAAAAGAACTTTTGAACATTGATGAGCGAAGAAAACTACTGAAGATACAAACTTAAAGAGTGGTGCGCTGAGGAAAAACACTTCGAAAAAAATTCTGGTAGAAAATTTCACAAAACACCATCAGTTCAACGAAAATCAGATTGTTCCGATTCAATATGACAAACGCTCATCAAACAAACTTTTTATCTTGTGGCGTGTAATCTCTACTGATACTAACATGTGAACGATTGAACGTAATAACTAGTGTACATGGAAAGTGATTGTGGCGTGTGATCTCCATTGTTGCTTGCAGCCACAGTGTAAAGCAGTGGTGCTCAAACTTTTTGGTTCGTGTGCCACATTTGTCTTTCAGAAACCCTTCGCGGGCCACAAGAATTACTAATCTCAGTAAAAATTCTCCAAAAAATTATCTTAAATGATTAAAGTGTCAAGTTTTCTTTCCAATGAAAATTGCTTCGTGGGCCACTCCAGAGGGCCTTGCGGGCCACGGTTTGAGCACCACTGCTGTAAAGCTTTGCGCACTTGCCACTCGGGCTCACCGATCGCAACAATATAAAGAGCAACGAACCTTGCCGTTCAACGTAGGTTTTAGTTATTTCCATCATTTTCTTGGCCATATCAGAAAGAACCCACGCATCAGCCGGAAATATTTCGAGACTCTGCCTGTACTGAGAAAGAAGAGCTTCCACCACATCGCCTGTGCTTGCACACCCTACAAAGAACAACTCGCGTGAGCGAAGTATTTCCTTTCTCGCCTAAGCCAAAGATTGTCACAGCAATAACCAGTGGCGCATTGCCAACCAAGTAGGAGCCATATTAGAAAAGATATTCCTTACAACAGTACCAATTTAAGAACAACAATTTTAGTAAAAACGTGAATGCAGTTTTGAAACTTGGATTGTTTCATCTTTGTACAATGCTCATACTGTGGACACGGAAAAAGCCAATTATTACTTAGAAATTTCATATTATAGAAATTCGATCCGGTCTAACGAGGGTGTGATGTTCCCTCCAACTATACGAAGGGCCGTAATGCTGGTTTGATCCAAGAAACATTGAGCAGTGCCCAAAATGTAGTTATGAAGAGCAAAAAACACCTGAATGACAGTTGCACTTTTTCCAATTGGTAAAGAAAATGGTCAAAAACAAATTCATTAGGCACAGTGGTGAAAAGAGTGATATATCTATTTCCAAGCTCTTGAAGATTAAGCCATACAAAACAATTAACGGTTCATTGCTATCACATACTAAGCTCGTTCGAGCAAGGAAGGACACCTACCGTTGATAACATCGGTTTCCTTCGGTGTGTTTGAAGATGATCCAGAAAACTGAAAACAATCAAAACGCAAGTTGCATCATTTAACAGACGATTGAAAAGCAAAGTACGGTTGTAAGACACTGTGTGATGTAAAGCATGGGGAGTAAAATTCAACTAACTTGACCAGAAGCTTTGCAAAGAGACGGTTCCTTGTAGCACGCTTGCAACTCCGACAGAACTAGATCTTCATATTTCTTAAGCTTCACAGCGGTGTTCTGCTTCATGTTATTTCTGAAAATGGAAAGTGCGCGTGAAGGACACACAATTCATCATCCAATCAAAACAAATGCCAGTGGTTCCTTTACCAATTTCAAGACAAAGCACCATTATACGGCATGAGGGGTAGTATTTGCATTGGGAAAACATGCTACAAGGAAGCTAAATAACTGCTTGTAGGAAATTCGAAGGCATCAAACGACACGCTGCATGAAGCACACTTGTACTAAAAGATAGATGGCATACGATAATTACAACAAATATAATAGTGCAAAATGAGATCCTGAAAATCGCAATTCTTCCGAACGTCACACATTATGATCGTTGTAACCAGAGGCCTCAAACCACTGGTGCCACAAAGCTAACCATGAAATTTGCGCGCCTGTAAGTTTTCTACACAGCAGGGATTCGCTTAAGCTTCCATTGCCACCTAAGCCTATGCTGCTTAGCCTACTCGTATCGATAACACACAGTCAATAAATAAACAATTTAGTAAAAACAAAAATACATGTCCAACAAGCTTTACAACAGTGTCAGACTGAAGATTGACTGTTGCTATTTGCAGCTCCTGTGGTGTTGCTTCAGGGTTTTGTGACAAGGCATGGGCCATAAACTGAAACAACAAGTCTGTTTTTTAAATTGGAAAACCAACAACAGAATTCTCTTTGCAGGTTGCCCAGTGACTTACTGCATTTATTTGTATTTCAGCTGCGCTAGTGTAGGGAAATTTACGAATGACTTGTTTAGATATGCATGGAGAATTAAACCAGCTTGGATTTATAGGCTTTCACATTTGTGTACGTGTCATCAGTTTTATACATCAAGTGACTTTTGAATCACAGTTAGTCAATGAAAAAAATATTGGGAGTCTTTAAAATTGCAACGATATTGTGGCATATTAGACGTACAGCCATTAATTAGACTTGCTGAAAAAAACATTTTGCTGTCTACTACTTGTTAAACATTTGTCCCACTGTGCCCACTTTTCTTTGTTTTATTTGTCTTTACATTATAGGTTTATTGCTTTATTAGGTTTATTGCTAAAACTTTATTGCTTCATCATCTCAAGACAACTCAGTGTACTGCAAGCAACAGTTCGCCATGTTTTGCAATAATCAGTTTTTAGTTTTGTTAAGTTCAGTCCCACAAAAACCATAAATACAAAATTGACTTGCGGAATGTGTTTGAATGAAAATGTGGAATGGAGTAATACAAGTGTACCTTGTACTGTGGAAACATGGACATTGCAAGGGATATGAAACTGGATTGGTTTTATCAATAAAATTTGGACAAGCTTAGTTGTAAAAGGTTTTTGTAAAAGTTGTAAAAGCTTAACATATTTGTTTTATATCAATGATCCTATGCTAAAACAAACACATTCTGTGAGCCACTATGTTACATTACAAAAAGCGGTCGCTGACAGGAAAAACTAGGTAACTAAGAAAAATCTTAATAAAGTGGTTGAAATTAACTCATTTCCAGCCAGAAGCAGAAATGAAAGGAAATCCTGCTTTCTACCCAGAATGGAACTTTGACACATCCTTAGCATGCAGAATCCAGTTTGTTTTGGTCACAGACCGAAATTATTTTCTTAAAAAACATTAAACCAATTCAGTCATAATGTCTAAAAATATTGTCTAGTGAACACTGTCATAGCGAGTTTCAATATTACTTTTTTAGAGAGTTTTAATACTATTATAATACTGTTAGGACAAATGACCGATCTCAGCAACAAAAAGCAAGTGCAGAATTTAGATCAAATCTATATAACTGCTCAGTATACGGGCACCACTGCAGTTTTCAGATATCTTTTTTTTCTTCTGAAGTGATAAAAGGAAAATGTCATAGCCAGTAACTAATTGAGAGTCACAAGAAAATCTGCAGATTAGCTGAAGTTATTAGTGTTGTAGAGTTTTGAAAATTGTGCAATAAGAACTACAAGTTTTGGAAAGCAATGAAAATCAGTGCTTCATCTGAGTTACCAATATCTGAAATAAAACCAGGTACACAAACTTGAGTAAGTTCCACACTGGTAGAATGAAAATGGTGTTTGTGCACTTGAAACCCAGATCCATGTAGCTGAAAAAGCTTAATATGGATTTTGAATTTATTCACATGATCACTGCTTTTGGTGTCATACAATTCTCACCTCTTTATTTCTTCACAAACTTCTGAAAAAGGTGGAGAAGTTGATGCTGCAGCATACCATGATTCCAGCATGTATGGTTCAAATTTTTTACAATACTCTAAAATAGAGAAAAAAATATATATAGAACAAGAATTTCAGGTTACTAAAAGCATGTAACAGAAACCAATAAATACCTGACTGCTGATCATCCTGCACTTCGTTGGCAGATTTCGGAGAAAAAATAGTGTCCAGGCAATTTTGAAACAATTGCTGAAATACTGAATGAAATGAAGCAGATTGTGGATCATCTTTGCCAACTTCTGATTGCAATAGGTTTGAAACAGCCTGCAAATGCTCATCCCTTGAAAAAAATGAAAGCATGGCTATAAATGATAGATTTTACGTCAACATGGTTGAAAAACAACATGATTAACCTCTTGTCTGATGATGCTCAGCACCAAAAACTATCACAATACAAGTTGGTCTGCTTACTACAAATAAAATAGTTTTTTTGAATACGATTTTGTGATTGCGTAGCAAAAATACTAATTGTGTTTTCACTTAAATTCAGAATGAAAGCATTTACTATTTAAAAAAGTGATTCACTCCTTATATTTTGTCAAAGGGTACATGCCATTATGTTGATGTAAAACCAAGTACTATGACTTTCAAAATAAAATTATTCAACTAACAGTTTTTATGTAAATATTCATCACTTGAATTTAAAACTTTTGTGCAGAAATAAAAACTATGCAAATATACCTCAACCAACTTATTGATGAGCAATTGATTGAAAGCGGTTGCAACAAACCAAATTCATCACATATTGAAACAGAAGATTCAGATTTTGTACTGCTATTTCCAGTTCGAAGAAGTAAACCAGCATTTTCTTGTCTAAGCTGTTGCATGATGTAACAAAAACTACCAGATGGATCCACAGGTTCACAAAAGAGACTGCTGTTCACTAATAACTTGACAGCGTGCAACTTGGAAAGATTTACTTTGCCAACAACAAAAATATTGAGATTTTCACTGCTTGCAGCAGCGTGACTTCCAGGCAAAGTGGATTCATTTGATGGCAAAAGAAATTTTATGCCACTACTACCATCATCATTCACACTTAATAGTAAAGGATTTGGTGTTGCTGTTATGCAAGTGTGACATTTATCAGGACATTTTACTTTATTTGCATGATATCTCAATATGTCAGTGATATTGACTTTGATGCAAAACTTGTTGGTGGTATCATGACTTTTCAAAAGCCATAAATTAGCACAGGCAGTTTTTTTATTTCCTTTGATAGAATCCACCACAGAATGCTTTGTGCTATAATATGACAGAATGAGAGATATTGGCAAAAAAGAGGAGCAGTTGCAAGTATGTCTTGCTTTGGAAGCAATACCAAAAGAGTCAGAAACAAATTTTGAGGTAAAATCTTGACATTTGCTGTTTGATGTAGCAGAGCAATTTGATAAAAGATTAACATCTTTGTCATCTGGCTCGGCACTATTCTTGAGCAACATGTGATGGTCTACCAACATAGAAATAGGAATGACACAACCTCTATTTTTATTCAAGAACTTTTCCATCATTACTAATCCAACATCTTCACTTGCTGAATGTGATCTAGGAAGCATACTTTCAGTGTCAATCCAAAAAAAGCATATATCATGCTTGTCTCGAAAATGCAAAGCCAAGTGTTTGGGCATTAAAATATTTTCCAGCTCTTCTTGCGTCTTGATAGTCCATTCAAAATAGGTTTCCAAATCTTGTTCTGTTTTGGGCAATGGACCAACAATAAACAGTGCATTTTGCTTTGAAAGAATATAACTAGAACTTGTATCAGAAAATGACTTTTTTTGCTTTTGCTTATTTTGAATGTGCTTACTCCTTGCTTTCTTGACAACTTTAATGGGTGACACTATTTCATGTTGTTCCCATTTGAAATCATGAGCAATAGCAGTGAAGCTCTCTGCTAATGTATGTGCACTATAATCTACATGTTCACCATTAAAAGCACTGTTCATTTCATCTTTGAAACACTGCAAATGATCAGCACTTAAAACTTTAAAATCACACAAGGAATGATACTTTATGCCACTTCGTTGAATGAATTTGTAGCCCCAACATAAACTACAGCTTTTAGCTCTTACAGGACCATTGTTGATATTCCACTTTATACATGAAGCATGGCAATCTTCCAAGCACATCAAAACTTTAGTGATGGCAGTAAAAACAGCCTCTTTCCACAAATGCAATTCTTGTGCCTTTGAACATTCATTGTTTGGATGCAACAGAAATACAACCTTTGCAGTGCCAGACATTTCAAAGATTACCTTAAACAAAAGATTTATTAGTAGTCTTCATAGGATGTTGCAAAAGTCATTAACTGTTCATACCAATAAAACTTTTTGTGAAATACAATCCAGAACTGTTATTTCGATGAGAAAATAATGCATGGACACATGCTGAGGCTAGCAGCCCTTTTCAAATAAGAAAAATTTGAATACTTGTAAAATCTTAGCTTATACAGAAACAAACACGTATTGTTTAGAAAGACATTAGAGTAGGTCAAAGCTTACTGTAAAACAAAATGATTGTAATTTGAGAATATGTCCTCACATGATGATGAACTGTAATATCACCAAACTGCTCTGCATTTGTCTGACAAGTACACAAATTTATAACAATCAATACAGCTTTGCTTGCATCTAGCAATGACAACGTACCACATTCTAAAACAACATGCGTTTCACAAATTAACTGCATCAATTTAGGTTATTTCAGAATATTGTGTAGCCCCGTTTGACAAGGCAGCGATACAGTTGCTTTATAATTCAGTCCAGTCCAAACATATTCCAAAAAATTAAAAAATGTCCACATCTAAATCGAGTCTGAAATATTAACATGATGCAGCTTTTTAACAGCAAAAACGCAGCAATTCCTTTCCATTAACTCAGTTGAAATCCTGTCCTGATTTTGGACATTTGAAGCAAGTTACAGTCTAGATTCAACCCAAATCCAACAAAATTCATTACAGTGTAGTCCAAATTCAGTCTAACCCAAGTCCAGTCCAATGCTCATGTCTGCTACACTATCACAAAGCTAAGAGACCTGCAGTGCCAACGTTCTGCATTTAACCAGCGTTAATGCTGAGTACCTATAGGGAAGTACTGTATATCTATTTTTTGATATAAAATTTGTGATATCGTTTTCGGAAAGCATTCTAATGCTTAGTTGTAATATCAATAGTTTTCAAAAAGTGACTTGTTTTGAACAGTTTTTATGAGCTTGGGCAACATATTTGCAAGATTTTTTATAGATTCGTGTGTTGATTTTTTCACATAACCTCATATATACATTTTAAAGGCTTTTCATCCTTATGCCCAAACATCACATCCACTGCATAGAGTGCAAGAGAAAAAGTCTGGTTCACCTTACCTAGGTGCACAATAACAGGAGCCTGTCATAATAAATCAACAGATTCCATGAATGCGTCCCTGATCCATGATACAAAAATTGTCAAAAAAGCTTTGAGCTGCACTTGTCAAAGAATCCAATCTTGCTGATGGCCCACTAACCCAAAACAGTATCCTTCTTTTCTTTGCCAAAAAAATACTTTTTGTGGAAAAACACATGCATGCTTTATGCAGCAATGGCTTGTGAAAATGCTTGGTGGCCATAAAGACAGTTTGCAAAAACAGTATATTTGCCCATAAATGATTATAGACTCAGCTTGAAGTTATTGCATCAACCCTTGGTTTGCAAAAACATTTTATCCATTTGCTTGAAAACAATGCGGAGAAGTTACACACATGACCAGAACAGAAAACATGACAGTTACTAGCTACATGCTGCATATAATTTTTTTTTAATTGAATAGTCAGTGTGACAAAACCAGGGTTGATAAAAATCATGATTTTTTGATTCAATGTGTAAAGGGTGCCCACCTAACAAGTACCAATTTTTTAATTTTAAAGAGTTTGTCTTAACATAAATTTTTATGCTTTGTTTCTTCGAGTACAGCAACTAGAATTCAGCTAAACTTTCATTCAAAACTTACTTTGCACTTACGCATTATGCTTAAAGCAAATCATTTCACAACACCAGTACTGTTGTATAAAAGAAAATATGAATGACAATATTCAAACCATTATTTCAACTTCATTAATCCTTATGGCAAGTTAAGAAACTTGTACAAAAATACAAGTTTGCCAGCCTTATTGGTGCAAAGTCTATTGTAAACTAGAGATCGACCTATATGGCTTTTTTGAGGCCAATACTGATATATTGACCATTCATGGGCTGATACCAATATTTCCAAAATTTTTAAATCTTGTTTTCTGCTTCATTATCACAAATATGATGCATTTTATGCCTTACCTTTTTTTCAAAACCTTAAAGATCAGGATTTATGAGCTATAACTTTTGAAATTGCAGCAATTTCAATACTTGATTAGCCTAAGTTGTTAGCATACTATACACTGTTTACAATGAATAAACACAGTGTCATGAATAAAAAGAGAATGTTAAAATAACAAAGCAATAAGAACAGAATGCTGAATGTAGGAGAACTGCCTACAGTGTTTAAACCCGAAAAGGCAAAAACAGTGCTTGAAAGTTGAAAGATGCTGAACAATGAAAAGGGAGTACAAAATGGAGCATCAAGTTAACGAGGTTAAAATTAGTACAACACTGTATTTAATTAACCATTGCCAAAAATGAAAATATTTCCAAAACAGCAGTAACTTTTTTGGTCTTTGACAGTATGTTTGTTAACAGTTACTGTACTACATAAATCTTGTAAAATTTTGTTTTTGTATATATTTCACAAATCAACCTTTCAGACTCTTCTGCAACTCAGTG
>JGI24159J19872_10004583_pt1 | contig 17645 bp, 10 predicted proteins | sample Ectturendosymbi4_FD_19872 | JGI IMG/M metagenome (IMG submission 19872) | reverse complement strand
GATTAGCATGCTGCTTTGATCAGGTTGGACTAAAAGCTGAAGTAGGATAGGTTCCTAGCAGTTTCTTTGATTTGCACTGAAGTATTTCTTTGACTTACACATCAAAAGCTTTGTTAACCTGAAAATTTTTGCGGCAACTTTCGGAATTGGGGGGGGGCAATTGCCCCCATTGCCTTCCTTCTTGCTGCGCGCCTGGCTCTGACGTAGTGATGAGTGTGTTTTGCTTGTACTCCCCTTTTTTTAACTCGCGGCCTGATATTTGCAATTTTGAACTGCTGTGTCGTAGCGTTGAGGGTATTTTCTTCCGATATCCTAACGTGGAGCGCTGATAGTTTATATTAGGTGCAATGACACATGAATTAAGGGGAGTGCGTGTAGAAGAATACGCATATGTCAACAAACTTCGCCAAATTGTTCCTTTCGAAACATGAATATTAACGTCAACTTGTGACCTCAAAACCAGCGGACGCGAAATGGAAATGACCATCATAGGCCACTGAATGAACCTCTCCTCCCATGAAAATTTTCTGCGTTCGTTAGTGTTGGTTGTGCGAACAAATATTTTCGTTGAACAAAATATTGCGAAGTATCTCTCTAAAGCAGGGGGTGCGCAACAGGCGGCTCGCGAGCCACAACCCGGCACGCCACGCCATTTAGTGTGTCCCTTGCCATCACTCTGATATTTCCCCATCATGCATAAAAATCCTAATGTGCATGAAAAAAACTGAAGTGCACATGAAAAAACTAAATTTTTCGTTTGGCCCAGCTAGATGTCTGTAGTTGGTTATATGGCCCACCGACAAAAAATGTTGCACACCCCTGGTCTGAAAGTTGAAAAGCACTGTTGTAGGCTATACTTGAATGCAATAAATTAAAGGAAATATGATAACGTAGAGTGCCATTGGAGGAGTTCCTAACGGACAAAGCGGTGAGAAACTTTATTCTGCTTTGCTTTGGCTTGGCAGCCCAAAAAAGTCAGGTCACTTAGTTGAGGACTGACCCGTGCTGCTGCAACAACTAGTTTGACCTCTCAACTATTAAGGATCTCCATGGAATTTTAAACTACAAGGCGTTTTTCTTCACAATTACCGACGACCCTACATTTGGTCCCTATATTAGGCTCGGTGGTTGCGCCTTATATGAAAAATTTATAAAATGTTTTAAGCGGTTCCAACAAGATGTGCTCCTATTTTTAATACGCTGCGCAATCACTAACAACATATACCCTAAAGGACGCTGCTAGCTCGTGTTTAACATTTTTTGTGTTTCCATAGTAAGATTAGATATATTTTCCCAACCTGGTGATAAGTAGAATGGTTTTTATTATACGAAGAAGTGACAACTCTAATCACAAGATAGGATTCCAACAAATATTTTAATGACAACCATATGTCGAAGCGCAGCTGATTGAGTCAGACGTTCATGCAAATTATGTTCATTGTTAAAGCGACAATTCAGAAACAAAAAATTAATGAGATGCATTCCACACGACATTACTCACAATTCACGTAGTTCTGCAGGTTGTCGATTTCAATAGTTACTGTTAGATTTATCAAATGTTGAGCATTAAAAAAACTTTTAATGAAGAAAATTCTTACTTATTTTCTGTTTTACGTAAGGAATCAGTTATGCAAAAGAGTAAATGTTTTGATAAGAATATGAGTCATTGCAATTTGGTGTCTTTCAAGGGTGAGCTTCTACATCAAAGTCAGTGTAGCTTTGCAAAGTGATACTTGCGTGCTTGTAAACAAGATCTTTTACTGCTATAACTGATGATCTGGGTGTGAATTACTGCTGCCTTCGCGACATTTCTGAGAGGACGGGTATGGAAATGAACGAAGGAATCTTAAATGCCTTTTTGTTTCTTCAAAATGCCTTTCGAAAATTTTCCAACTCTCACGCCCGTTCTTGCCTTCTTCCTTACTCTGCGATCCTTTCAACGCCCGCGCGACGAAGCTATTTCCGGTCATAACTCCTGGACCGTTTGCACTAGAGCGGCGGTGGGAAAACGGTTCAGACAACGGGCCACAAACGAATTTTTTACCAAACCAAAGTCCAAACGAGTTTCAAAAGAAAATTATGCAAGTCATCACAGAACACTACTGTTTTATGCGTAACCAAAAGGTAGAGATACAACTGATTAGACAAGTCAATATGTTTGTGTTTGAATACAATACCGGTGATAAGTGCTACTGGTGAACCGCTACACTGGATAAACAAAGGGAAAACCCGCCATGCCAAGCTTCCTTCTTTTCTTGTTTCTCGATATTGATTAAACACTAAAGTATCGAAAATATTTGGCAGCCCGGATGAAATGGCTTGGTGAGCCGGATATAAACCGCGGGCCGTAATTTGTCCACCACTGCACCAGAGGGTTGTTGGGTCACGTTTTATTTCCAACATGAATCATCGCTGGACTCTGGTATTAATCTGGCATTTGATACTCAAGACAAAAACGAGTCACCAAGGAAAAGATCCAGAAGTCTCTCTAAACTTACTTTAAACAGTCAAATACCAGTTGACCTTAGGGTTTGGGTCATGGACTGGAAAAAGAGCACCTGGCATCTACGAAATACAAGATGGCCCAGAAAAAGAATTAAACTTGAACAAATTATTAATCAGCATTCAATATCCAATCTATCTTGCATTGTGGATTTCTATATGACAAATGCTGATATTACCTATACCACTGCTATGGGTAATCGTTGTGTAAAAGTATTTTTTATTAATGGACAAAGTATCAGAGCCACTCTCTTGCGAAAGTTTAAGAATAAGAACCCGATTTATACGATCTAGAGTCACATAAGGGGATTTCACCCACACGTTTTTGCATTACCTTAGGGGATTCTACCTGCACATTTTGTGCAGGTCTTACAAAATGTAATAGTCTCACAAATGTGGGCGTATGGAATTTTGCCAGCNACTTTTTATTAGAAGAANTGATCAATCAGAATTGGCCAACACTACAGAGTGTCAGGCGGATGAATATCTTTAAACAATTAGAAAGCAACACCAGGAAAGGTGTCAGATGGACGTGTAACATTGGTTGAAGAAAAAGTAATGATTTATGACGTGATATCACGCCAGAATGTCGACCAATGAAAAGACGTTATCCAAGTTTTATATATTGTTAGATTTTCAGGAGAAAGTCATTCCAGGCATTGATTAACTTGACACCTCTAGACCAGTGACTAGGGAAGAGATTCCCAGGGGAATCTATAATATCCAGAATACCACAGATTTCACTTCACATGTTAGCAACAGGTTTCACCTGTCAGCATTGCTTGCAGATGGAAGGACTGATGATGTGTAGTGTTATGTGAAATCGACTTCCTATTAAAGAATTCTGATTGATTCCTTGCTTGTTTCACCTGTGGAGTGAAGTTAATTGAATACAGATAGGTGCAAGTTTGTATCAACGCAAAAAGACGAAAGCAGAATCCAGTCAGCTGATTCTTCTAAAGCCTATGGAAAACATAGAGCTTTTAATTACCCAAAATACCACTGATATAATGGCATGCTGTCAAAATATTTTATGATTTCATATCTGTCAAAATTAATCCCTATCTCAATTCATAGTGGTTCTGGTAACTTTCCTCGTTTGTTTACGTTATTGAACTCGTGTTATAACCCCTGGCACATTCAAACTAGTGCTTATATTGTTCGTACAGTTTAATAAACTTGTGAGAGACATTTAATTGGTTTATAATAAACTTATTGGTCAGTGAAGAGTCGAACCAGGGCGGATGCAAACCAACAGCAGTAGTTGGACACTATGATTACCACTTACTACCTAGCTAGAGTATTTGGTTCGTCCAGGGTAATTTCTGTACCAATGCCCTTAGGATTTTGCCCAAAGACAGAACGTTTTAGTATCACGCATTTGTTACAGATTCAATGAAAACATCCTCAGATGCGATTAAGTGAGAACTGGTTAATGAGCACAAAAAAAGTACCTATCACTATGAATTTGAGATAATTGAGAAAAATGCAATTTTGTGATAATGCTCAGGCTATTTCCGGTGATTTTTGGTCATAGCCTTACAGCTAGTTTTGCGCTTACCTGCTAACTTTCCAACTAACACATAAACTGACAAGAAAAATAAAATCCATTAAAAACAAAAAAGAATGGAAAGTAGCCATTTCAACTGTTTGAGAAAAATGTCATTTTTATGTTGTTCATCATTTCCGCGGGTGATAAAAGGCTGTCTTCTCACCAACTGCCAAAAGTAATGGTTTCCAAAATAGCTTTTTGCAAACAGTGCTCTAACTTAGGAACAACGTGTAAATCTTTATGAAAAAAGTTTATCAACTGTCTTTACTTAAATCAGCGCCACGGGTTTGGCTGTGATAGACCTGCCCTACATTTGCAAGGTTCGAATCAGCTGATCGTATCTACTGTGACTTTCTGCGTGTTTCACCTTCGTCATAAATCTCTCAATCTTTCGAACGTGGAATACCTTCTTTGTCAGTGTAGTGCGCACCAGCCTGAATTCCGTTTGTGTCTTCATTTTTCGAAAGCAATGCGCCTTGTTTGTACGGACACCTGAACAAAATCCTGAGCTTGTTATCACATATTTTCATACATTAAATTCAAGGCACTTTCAAATGATACTCTGGTTAATCTCATCTCTCATGGGCCCCTAAAAAGAACGCAAAGGGTTGACTTGGTGTGTACAGTGTGATCCAGAAGTCAGTTTTTTAGTCCAAGCGATTTCATGGCTGTATGTTTCGTTGATAACTCAGGTCTTCTGTGAGTTTTNAAACTTGTTATAACTATTTCAGTATCTAATGTATTAATCTCGTCTCGTGTGTATTATTATTTGATGAANCTTGTAGGTTTTAGTGCGGTGCGTTTTTTNAATTCCTCGTCTGAATAGAGGTTGTGCCATGGTTTCTATGCAGTTACAGTACTGTGCAATTTATATTTTGTACCCAGTAGCCCCTTGTTTTGTATCATTCTCTGACGCGTTGCATCACGATCTTAGTTAACTGGTTGTGCTCGCCATTGGCAGACAAGAGACGAAATTCGGATCATTTGGTCTGCAGCCACTCGTTAAACTTCATGCATTCATTTTACAAGCTCAATAAACAAGGCATTCCTAAAAGTAAATTTGCGTGATTTTTCGCGTGATTTTCCAGCAGTGTGGTATTCTGTATTTAACTCCTCCCTAATGCGCACATTTTTGGCATTGTCTAAGAATTCTTGGTGTTAACTCCGCACATCTTTTTTACTAATTTTAGTTCTTATATCACTCCTTAGAATATACATCTTCGCTATCAAACTCAGATTGACAAGTGAGCATTTTGACCAATGTTTCCCACTTCCAACATGCATCGCAAAAGGACGCGCCCACAACGGGGTGTTTCCCCCTACTTTACCTGGCAACCTCACTTTACCTGGCAATTGGTTGTATAGCAACGTTGAAATGTTATCAGTCAGCACGAGGGTTACTTCGTTACAGTTTCTTGCAATACGGTTAAAACATCTTACTCTTCAAGTACTCAAGCAAACAAGTTCCAGAAAACAGCCAGGGATTCAGATTAAAATGAAATGTGATCGTGCAAAGCAAAGGAGTTCCGACAGTAGCAGCTTGCAAAAATCGAATTAATCACCGACAAACACTCGCTCACACCACACTGTGTAAGAATCGTTTGACAACTAGCTCTATATACCCCAGAATGTCAGCAAATTAGATAAAATCCGGTGCTTTGGGGCAAATAAAAGAAAAAAACTTTGCAAAATTTGGAAGAGAAATATTTTGCAAAATTCTACCAACCGTGCAACTGAAAATAGAAATCAGGCAGTGGAGTGTAAAAAGGATACAAAAACAAGCGTTTGGCTCGTAATGACCAAAAATGTAATTTTTGCAATGAGTCAGTTGTTCTGTGTTATGTGAATTATTTCGATGCTATCGAGCTGTCACATATTTACTATTTATTTCAATATTGGCATTACTTAACATGGATTGCCTTAATAACAGTTTTTACGAATTTACTCTGACTAATGACACTCCTTGCGGTTAAGATGCTTATTTAACATATACTTTTGCGGCCATGATTAGTGCGTCGGGCGTTTTGTTAACAAAAAAGCAATCTAGCGAATGTCATAACTAATAGTCACAAAAAGAGGAAAAGTAGGAAGCGCTCGGTTTCCGAGCAAAAGATTTTGCTGAAAGTACTGAGAAACGAGCCACTTTCACAATGTTCAGAATTCATCCGCAATCCGCATGACACAATCAACATTTTGCGAGAGTTGCAATCACAGCCACCTGGGCTGCTCGTAGCCAAAATTGTCAAAATCCGTTTTGTAGATTTCATACAGCTTCAACGCCGTCTCTCGGGGCACCGAAGCAAAGGTTTTCTTCACCAAGTCATCCTGCGCCACGTACTTCGATGAAGGGAAGAAAACTTCTCTTTCGTCCACAGACAAGTTCAAACGATCTTTGAGGTAACGCACATCCTCGTCGACGCTCTCCAATTTGAATATGTAGTCGTAGCGGTGATGGCACGGGTGGCAGGTATCGTTGTAACGCGCCCAGTGGACGTTGTCGTGCACGCTTCGATGGCCAAACACCAAATAATTTACGAAATCTTCAAAAGTTGCGTGACTGGTATCGGTGTCGTTGCGTTCAGTTGCGTTGCGGCGATACCGTTTGAAATTTTCTTTGATGCGTTTCGAGATGCTTTTGAAAGCGTTGGTGTTTCCTCGAGCTCCAGGCGGCATTTTGTCGTAATAGGCGGACACAATGCGAGAGAATGGATTTCTCACCGTAATAATCTGAAAACGAAAATCAAAAGAAACCCGCGTTAATTTAAACAAAAGTGATATTCGAGAAAAGCAGTTTCCGATTGACATTACTTCCACAATCTGAGTTTAATTATTCCAGGTCTGTCCCTGTTCGCAAATGCAAATACTAAAAGTTCACTCGAAATTCATTTCCAGACGGTCATTTCTTTTGTTTTTGTCGGCTTTTCAACGAATCACAAAGCAGAGTCGCAGCTGCGACTACCTGTTTCTTTTTCGGTCATAGACCGAATGTTTTTTGAAATGACCGAAAAAAATTAAATCAGTTTTGTCAGAACGTATGAAAAATATCTATCAATGAATACTGTTACGGCGAGTTATAATACAGCTGTGAGACAAATGACTGAAATGTCTCTGTGGCCAAAATGTCTCAGCGAAGAAAAGCCAAGCAACAATTAAATAGACTTGCAAAATATGCATTTTGTCACACTTCATGTGATTTAAATCTCAGTTTTTGTTATAAGCGTACAAAAACTTCATGTAGTCCCAATTCAATTCACAAAGCAAGTAGATTTACGCCTATTTAAAAAGTCCTTAGAAGCAAAAGCAGCAGCGGCAGTTTCCACCTTTTTATAATTTTGTTTCTGTAGCGTTGGTGTCACAACGCAAATAGCCATTTATGTTAAAGCAGACGTGTGCAACCCGCGGGCCGCAGTGCGGCCAGCCACGTCGTTTGGTGCGGCCCGCGTGGTATTGTTCATGATCTTGAAATGTTATTTGAAAATGAATTATGTTCCTCACTTTTTTGTGCCGTTCATTTCACTATCACTTACCACAAGCTTTGGCACTTGATCAGAGGTTTACAGCGCTTGAAGTTCAGAACCAGACCACGAAGCGAATACAAATTTTCGCGCCATTTGTAATTGTTACGCTACATCGCAAATTAGCTCTGTGATTTACAAATTTTTCGTCGTGATTCAGAGGGCTGTAGACTAGTAGAGGTTTTGGTCTGTAAAATTGTTCAAACAATTTATCAGGATCTGGCAGGAAGTTCGCAGTTGTTTTTGTGAACTGAGTGCTATTAGATTTCATTTTAGCTTGAGTAGTGTTGTTAGAAGGGATTTCAGCTTAATTCGTCTGACATCATTAACCCTGCTCAGGTAACCTAACCTCTGCCCAATTTGGGCAAACGGTTCTTCCACTTAAATTAAAAATTAGTTAACGTTCACACAGAAAGCTGGTTCTTCCAGAAGCTGCATTTTTTAGACGATCTTTCGGGCAGTCCTATGGAAATCTGCACAAATTTTGTAGTTTTCGATGAGGAACAAAACTTTGTCCAAATTGACACATGGTTACCTGAGGTGTAACAAAATTCCTTTACAAAGATCCCTCCTAAGGTGACCTTGGCCAATTTGGGTAAAAGGAGTTGGTGCATGCAGGTTCATTAGTAAACCACACCAGCAACTTTTGACCGAGGTCAGCATGGGAGTAGATCACACGAGTGCAAGCCCTGACGCCACAAATCAATTTGGCGCGAATGGCTCCTGCTCAGCTCGTGGTTTTCATTGAGAAACAAGCAGGAGGATGTATGACACCTTCTCCGCCAGAGTAAAGAAACTGGAGCCAGAAAGGGCCTGCACCGTGGGAACTTGTGTGGAAAGGTCAAGGCATTTTACTGAGGACATGATGAACCTTGTGCTTCTCTACCTAACTGAAGTTTCTAGAATGCTGGATTAGCCAAAAAATGCTTGCTCCTTGTTGTGCGTGCAGTTCTGGTAAAGGGCCAAAGTATTTTATTGAGGACGTGAATTTTGAGACCAGACAACGCTGTGGAACCTGTCCACCATCNAAANAGAATAAAACGAGGTTCATATACTAACCCCGGTTGATTTCCACCAAGACAGGAGTGGTGGCCACGTGGCCCCTAGGTGAAAATCACCCGACNTTATGGTTNGTGTGAGTTCGGGTGAAAATCACTCCACGTCATGGTTAGTGTGAGTTTGGGGTGAAAATCACCCGACGGTATGGTAAGAGTGAGTTTTTGGTTTCCCTGTTAATGCCTTGACATCGTACAAATTGAAACAACTCCACTAATTTATAGTTTTCAAATTGAATTTGGGCGGCTTGGTGAATTGTTTGGGTGGGTTTAGCCCACCAAATCACCCCTGCGCCAACGGGACTGGCCGTATGTGAGACATGGAGGTCAATAGCAGTGCCGCGATCAATCTGATTGCGCAACAATTGTCGTAAAGCATTAGCCCATTTTGGGCAAGTTTACCTTATGGTTTTCGTAAAAAAATTGCCCATTTTGGGCAAGGTTGATTAATGTGGCTGAAAATTGCAATGAAAATAGAAAAATTTCATGTCTCAACCTAATTTACTTTTACTGCAGATAGAACCACAAGCTTGAAATCAGGTTCTGTTTAAACCTTAAACCGACCACCAAAGACGTCTGCTGGCTGGATTTTTGGAATTTTCTTTACTTTTTCTTTAATTTGCTGAGAGCACTTCCAACATTTTTGTTTGGAAAATTGGTTTTGTTCTTCATCACATAAAATATTTTGACAAAATCAACACGTTGTTTTTTTCTGGTCGGATGAGCTTGAGAAGACTTGCTAAGTTGTACAAAACCCACGCGCGCGTCTAAACATGTCAGTTAGTCCAGCATAAGCGAATAAACAAAATCTGCCCATTTTGGGCAAGGACAACAACGGTGTTTGGGTTTAGAGGTTACCTGAGCAGGGTTAACACGATTTTGATGCTGTTGTTGTTTGTGGCTTTGCAAGTGTTGAGATTGAGAATGTAGGGAGAGTGATATATTCGCAACAGGAAAAGAGATTGTTGAAAAAGTTGCCAATCAATGATAATAATGGTATGTGTTTTGCAGTTCATAAAAGCAGCAATTTTTACGGTAATTCAGTCTCAAAGATTGGCAATTTTATGCGAAGAGATTGCCTTGAAGATCAGCTCACGTTTTGGAAGCACCTATCTTTGTGGACAATTTCTTAAAAAGATGAAACATTGCAAAGGAAAGCACGGAGGCGCAGACATGAATTTTTGTTCGGGGGGGGTCATCAGGGTGTAGTGGGCGGGAACGCGTGGGAACGGCGTTCCACACCTTTTCCAAGTTTTGCTTAAAAATGAGTTTGAAGCTGTTTTAAAATGGCTAGATTTTGGGTGCGTTCCCACATCTTTTTTGTTAGCACTACCAGTGGTGTGTTTAAGGGGAGGCGAGTGAGGCACTTGCCTCGGGCCCCCCTTTTTTGGGGCCCCCTGGATGTGTTACGAGTGTAAATTTTCCTTCTTTTTGGTGAAAAACCTATTATCTACTCCTATAATGTACTACAATGCAGATCATAAGTAAGCACTCTGCTTTCAAAGAACCCCCCCTACAGAAACTAACGTGCAGGTACTTTGCTTTCAAAGAGGCCCCCAACAGCAACTACAATTTGAAGGTAATCTGCTTTCAAAGAGGCCCCCAAGAACCACATAAATGTGTAAGTACTCTGCTTTAAAACTTCGTTGAAGGGGCTCCCGAAAGAAACTAATGTGTGAGTACTCTGCTTTCAAAGGTGCCCCCAACAGCAACCGTCATGTGTAAATACCTTGCCTTCAAAGGGGCCCGAACAACAATTGTAATGTGTAAGTACCTTGCTTTCAAAGGGGCCCCCGACAACAATTGTCATGTGTAAGTACCTTGCTTTCAAAAGGCCCCCCAACAATAATTGCAATGTTTAAGTACCTTGCTTTCAAAGGGGCCCCCGACAACAGTTGTAATGTGTAAGTACATTCCTTTGAAAGGGCCCCCTAACAGCAACTTCAATGTGTCAGTACTATACTTTCAAAGGGGCCCCACCGCCATCTCCAATAAGAAAATAAAGAAAAGTTTCAAACCAACTTCTATATGTAAACAAATTGTTTGTTAAAGTTTCTTCCAAAAGTCCTGAAAAGACCCTATCAAATAAGAGCAAATATTTAAACAAATAATACTTTTTGCACCAAATCATGATTTTTAGAGATTGAAGTATTTGGTTTGTAATTTCATGAAAATGCCACAGTTGAACAGCAAGTATCCAAGTAGATCAGCAAAAAGAAGGAAAAGGGAAAATGTGCCATGTACAAAAACTCAAGTTTTGTAAAAATGAAGCCGATAAATAGCAAATTTTAGAAACGTATTTTTATCCAAAGATTTCTTTTTTAGGTTTCTGAGTTGAAAACGTTAGACAAATTTCTCATTTCTTGTGATGTACTTTAGTGAACATTTCCATCAGAAAATAAGACAACAGGCAATTTTCTAGCAGGGACCACGCTACATCTTTTAATACATAGGAGATTTGCTTCTTAGTTTACAAAGTAATTTTGTATTATTGCTGTTGTGCTCCAAGGACTGTTAATAAGCAAGGCTACATTCATGCTTCTTATCAGGTAGCAGAAATGCTATTTTTTGAGCATTCTGAGTGCTCATTTTTTCTATAGATATTTCAAGCGGTTTGAATTTAGCCTGTGCTTGAAGTCACAGGTTATTTGAAGTTTGACTAGTAAATGATTGGTTTAATGTAGACTTGGTAGATGATGCTAAAAGATTTTTGGCAGCTCTTAGCCAGTATAACTTGAATCAATTGTGTAGGTTATTTGCTGCAGCAGAAATGTTTGTTTGCGATAAGGTATATGATGAATTATTTCCTACTTTTGAACATTTTTCAAACAAACCGTGTCAATACAAGATGAGGGCAGCCTGGACTCATCCAAACTCAAAGCTTTCCAAAACAAGTCTGAAGTTGGATGCTTTTGTATGTTATGTTCTTGCATTTAAAAGGATGAAATTTGAAACAAATAGTGTTTTGAATCTTCTTGGTTGTTGTTTACTTTCATGGATACCCATAAAGCCATGAATGTGAATAAATTCAGGATACCAACTACCAAGCATCTTTTCAAAAAGGGAAGTGTGAAACTTTTTTTTGGGGGGGAAATTTTGCAGTTTATTAATGGTGAATGCAGAGAAATGGGGCGCGAAAATAAAGAAGTGGGAGCGATGCCAACTTGCTATTGCCTAACTTTTATGTGTTGCCAGCCTTGTCTTANCAACTTTCAGTCTTTTCAAAGTTGTGTATCATGAACACCCTTTTGCATTCTCTAATTCTGCTATGNCAGTCATACCATAGTCTCAGGAACGTATCCTTGGGTGGCCGTATATTAGGCTTGATCAAAAGTGCATATCACGGTTGGCTGAGNATGATGACGTCATCAGAGGGCCCCTTTTTGGTCTTGCCGCGGGCCCCCCGAACCCTAAACCCACCACTGAGCACTACATCCCTGGGGGCTGTCAGTGACGTCGTCAGTCACTGACGTCTCATTAACAGTTGGAAAATTGATATAAAGCACCAGTACAAATCCTAGCACGTTTATTGCGGGGGGATCGGGGGAGCATGGTCTCTTCGGCCTCATTCTGGCTGCGCCTCTGTTGCAAACCAATATTTGATTGGTCATCTTCGAATTGCTTGTCGTTCTATGAAAGAAAATGTTCCGAAATTCTGTAAAGACCTTCAACAGCAAGCATGGCATTAGTAGACTCAACTTTGAAAGAGACGGAGTAACGACGTGCATCAGTAAATTTTGTTTGAGGAAATTGAGAGAAGTCATAATGTAATATGTCTCATCGACTTCACAATCAGCTTATCGCCTTATTCATGCGAGATCTCTAGCGTAGTTTGTTCCAAATAAGCCTGTCGCCGGCATGTGGTTGGCACTTTTAAACAGAGGAAATTGCACCATATACTCCATATCTGTTGAGTGACCACTTAACTAATTTTTAAGAAAATGATTAAAGTTCCATCCAATAAAAATTGATGCGGCCCGCGATAACTTTCCAAAAACCGAATGTGGCCCGCCAGTGAAAAAGGTTGCACATGCCTATGTTAGAGTGGTCATATTTTGGATTTGCAGATGAACTAATGCGTTTGCCAGACCCATACGTAAGTTTTCTGTAAAAGATACAATAAAAAAACTTACATTTAAGGAAGCATTCCACCTTTTCTTAGCATCGCTCTTGTACCTCTCAGCATTCAGACTAGTTTGGCGATACGACAAACCAATAACATTGCTTCCTGATATTCGATCTGCTTTGTAATCGTTGACAGTCCGCAGACCTTCAGCTATTAGCGTCGCACGAAGCCAAGCACTGCTTCCACTTTTATAAATTCGGCACACTGTGAACTGCAAAACATAAGAGAAAACCGTTTAAAAACAATAGAAACAAGTCTAACATCTCTCTACTAATATTCAAAACGGCAAAGAATTCGGAGTTCATCAGGCGCAGTGTGATGTTGAAAATACATCACAAACCGCAGTTCGGCTAACTGTTTGCAGGTACAGTAGTATAGAGTAATGCAAGTGAATGCTGCATACCTTGCTGAAAAGATTAATTACCTTCAATCAATGCATAAATTAGTCTATGAACTTTACTCTTGAATGGTCAGCTTTTTCATTTTTGCTGATGCAATACAAAGCATAATTGCTTAATTCGCGCCTACCACTTAAGTTCGCACAAACAGCTCAGATTCAAGTTGCGAACCCGACAGATTACTGTGATGGTCGGTCACAAAAAGAGCAAATTTTGCGCTTAATTCACAAGGCCGCAAATGCCTTGTCTCATATCATTATTTAAGCCAGGGGTCTCAAACTCAAATTGCTCCGTGGGCCACATGAGAACTTATAAGGTAAACGCGGGCCGCATTATGACGCTGACGAAACAACTGCGGTACCTGAATTTAAATTTCACATCTTATTTCCTGCCAAAGGCATCATGAATTATAGGCAAATCATTTCTGGTCGCCTCTACGTTCGTATTAATCGATTCTAGTCGTCTAAGTAACTTGTTCACTCGTTAGCCGAGCTCTTTTACACACCGGTGAATAAACTGTCATTCATTTTCGTGCCTGCTTTTCCTCTAGGCTAGGGAAGGTCGCGTGGGCAACATCCATAGGGACGTGGAATACCTCGACGATCAACAGCAATTTCGGATATTCTGCTGGCTCCACACCAAGACGGCACCAAGCAAGGTTGGAGATGTAGTCCCTCCTCCTAGGCCTTGGACGACATCTGGGCCGCGTTCCCGTGGGTTTAGCCAACAGGACTTGCCTCAGCAGTCTTTCGCGTGACATTCTGAATACATGGCCGAACTAACGCAGTTGTGTTCCCTCAATTCGGAGAAGTGGTTCGACATTTAGGGCTCTGCCAAACGTGTTTCTTCCCTCGGGCGCAATCTAACGTCGGTGCGCCACTTTATCACACCGTGGAGTCTTCGCAAAAATCCCAACTTTGGCGCTTGCACCTGAGTTAATATTCTTTCGGTCATTACACTGGATTCACGACCATAGGTAAAGATCGGAACAAAGACCGATTTGAAAACTGATAGCTTTACGGTATTTGAAAGCTCCCGTTTTGTGACGACAGAGCGATAAAACTCATGCAGAACTGCGTTAGCCTTACCAGCCCGTGTATGTCTCCTCTCTCCGCCTTTCGTCACTCGTAAATACCACCCCTAGGTACTTGAACTTCTCCACCTGCTGCAGTGTATTGCCGCTCACTTGTCGCACACACTGCCTTGGGTTTGAAGAGAGACATAGTGCCTCGGTATTTTTAGTTTTGATTTTCATTCCGGCTTGGTCGCATGCTGCAGAAAACCGATCGAGTGCATGCTGAAGACTGTTGAGAAGGTCATGTCGTGAATAGCAGAAGAGCAAATTTAAGTTCGTCAATGAACGACATAATCGCTTTCAACAGTGTTTTCAAAGCTAACAACGAAGCCCTCAAGGTTGACCAAAGGATTTCGCATTTTTACATTACAGTGCTTTAAGAGTTTCAGTTGGCTTTGAAATGAACCAATTAATAAATTACCACTAGTGATGAAACACGTTGCATGAGTTTTTGTTAGTTTTCAGACACACAGGTGCAGGTGTTGTGCGGAAACAGTGCGGGTGGGCTAGCGCGTGTGGGGAGGGCGTGGGGCAGGGTGGATGCAGGTTTAAAGTCTGCGGGGCGGGTCAGAAGTTTGCGGGGCGGGTTAGACGTTTACAGGTGCGGGTAGTAAGATTTCGCAAATTCATGCGGATCGGGTTTAAATTTTACGGGTGCGGGGCGAGAGAGGGTAAAACATAACGCCAGAAGAGCAAGGTGAGTGTTGGCGCTCAAGGACATCTGGCAACCTTAACTGATCTTGAATTGGACTGGATCCGGACTGTATCGAATTTTTTTGGATTGGATTCGGACTGTAAACCGCTTCAAAATTTGAGGATTACGGCTGGCTTTGGACCGAGTTAATGGAAAAGAATTGCGGCACTGTTGTAAATAAGCTGTTTCTTGTTGATTTTTGCGTTTGATTTGGACCTGGACTTAACATTTTAAATGTTTCGGACTGTAGTTGGAGTTGGATTAAGTTTTACGAATTCAGAACTGAATCATCAATTATGACCGTCTGCTCATCTCTGGTAGGCTACGTTGTACAGGAAAAGAAACTTTATCATCGTACCTACACTTTGCAATAGCTTCACAATTATTCGTGAACAATGAATTTCTTTCTGAGGTACAATTACAAGCTTCTTCAACTGTTAGCAATGGAGGAACCAGATCATGCGTTTGGGGGGCCAGTCAAATAGGGGGCACCAAAAAGTTCTTCACTTCCTTAAATACTAAAGGTTTTCTGCGAAATTCGTTGGGTGTCACAAAAAAGTGGTTACCATTCGTAGGCCAAACAGTGGCTACTTTTTTTGGTCGAACTATGCGATTTTCCAAGGAATAACCAGTTTGACAGCGCTTTATATCATTAATTCAGAAAACGTTTGAAACGGGTCCCAAACAGTGGGCCTCATTTTTTACACACTGCACAGATCTCATATATCGACAAAATGTAGTTAAAGGTATAAAAGCACGCTGCACGCTAGAGTTTGCTACTGTTTTGGTTATCTGTAGCGAAATCAGTGAAGAACAGTGTTTGAAACGCATTCCCAACCTGGTTAGAAAGTAAAATATTTCTTCTTAGATTTGGAAGTTACAACTCAAGTATCATGATAGGACTCTATTAAACAGCTAAATGACGATCACGTTTCCAAGCGAAGCTTGTGCATTTACATGTACCTGAAAAAACTTATTTATTCAAAGCGACAATTCAAAAGCAAAACGTGAAAGAAAGCCATTTGCCAGGACACTACTCCCATTTTAGGTAGCTCTGCTGTCTATTGTGAAAAACGATCTCATAATATCGCATGATAGATTCACACTGGGCCTTAGAGCATATAGCCCTAAAATACATTTAACGCCATTTATAAAGGTAGATTTTCAATCAAGTGTTTAATACCGTTTAACATTTTTCGACATTGGATTGCTGACGTGAAGAAAAAGACATCAATCCCACTAGACCAGGTTATTAAAAAAAGTTGTGACACTGTTCAACAGAAGTGGAAACAAGCGGGCTGAGCCCCCCAAATTCACAATCAATACCTCCAAAGTCAAGCTTTAGTCTCTCCATGAAGTAATTTTTCAAATCATTGTACTGTATACTATTACGAAGACCCCGAAGAAGCTCAAAGCCACCCCCAATGCTGTTGATCTGGCGATGGATCTGCTTCTATCCAGCCAGGCCAGAAAAAAACAGAGGAGAATCAGCCTATCACAATTTAAAACCACGAACCTTCGCCAACACCACAGTCACCAGTAAAGAAGTTAAAGTTTTCACAAGAAGGTTGCTTTTCTTTTGCTATGCACTGAGGATGATAACAGTAGTTATCGAAACGTTTGCAAGATGTCAGTTGTAAGGTTGCTTTTCTGCTCAAATTTATATGATGTAAGCGGAATGATCTAACAACCAATTAGCTAAGCATTTTTCTGTCAGTTGCAGATTGCGCTAACCATGCCAAATTTGTCTTTTCGTGGCCAGCGTGAGTTGTCTACGGTTTTGCAATTGCAACAAAAGGATCAAAACCACACAGCCATCAGTCACTGTTGCCTGACACGTAGCCAGGTGGGGGCGAAAGACGCCGCTATTCTCCCAATTTTGGACTGCAAATATTCAAATGTTAAGCAAAAATTTTATGACCATGTGAAACCAATTACTCTATCCACCAAGCTTTCGATAGCTACTATTTTGCCAAAGTTTCTGCATTAGAGCAATAGGCGTACGAGGTAGGGGGCAGATTCGGGCAAGACTAAAAAATTCAGGAAAAATTTCCCATTATGCTTGGGCAAGTTGTTTAAGCAGAATCATTGCCCTGCAAAACTTTCTTATTCCTTTTCCTCACAGTGGCGCAAAAATTTGGGCGAATTAAAAAATGTTCACCCCCAAAGGCCAAGGTTCCCATTTGCCTCTGGTTAAAGCTGAGTACTGTTATGGTAACAAGTGACCATAACATGACTGGCTTACAAAATGGTGAAAATAGTAGTGAACCAACATTTAAGATATAAGTTGTGCGAATTGTTAAGCTGATACAAACTGCGGAAGGCATGGAGAAAGTGAATTGAAATAGTCAAAAGACAAAATGTGATGTGTGATAATTGTGTGTTTCATTAGTGCTAGTGTAAATACTGAGTTGAGTAATTTGAATGACATATATTTGGTGTATTAAGGAAAACGCAACATACATGGGGAAGTTAAGGAATTTTGAAAATAAGAATGCTAATTACGAAATTTCAAAGCAGTAATGAATTGGCTGAAAGATAAACTAAAATTAAGCAAATAAAATTATGGTAATAAAGTCGTTGCTGATTTAGCCATCAAAACAGAAATGAAATCGGTAACAATTATTGCCAAAATCGAAAACAAGGAATGCCATATTAAAATATGGAATGTTTGTAAAGCCACAACAGTGACCCACACCAAGCGAATCTATCGCAATTTATTGCGTAA